>Ga0180007_10000461_pt1 | contig 68853 bp, 63 predicted proteins | sample MM_PC_MetaG_FD_121122 | JGI IMG/M metagenome (GOLD analysis project Ga0180007, IMG submission 121122) | Groundwater microbial communities from the Aspo Hard Rock Laboratory (HRL) deep subsurface site, Sweden - MM_PC_MetaG | ecosystem: Environmental > Aquatic > Deep subsurface > Groundwater... | reverse complement strand
TTATATTTATTTATTTTATTATTGTGTTATCTGTTCAGTGATTACCGAATTCATCTCGTGACGTTTTATCATTATGACGTTGTTTGATGCTAAGTACCATGTTTTTTTCTGTTATTAATCAATAGCAAAATAAATTATGCCTAAAATTCTGACCATTGATGACATAGAAGACAATCTTATCATTCAGTCTGTTATCCTGACACGATACATACCTGATTGTACTGTTATTACAGCAACATCTGGCCTTGATGGTATTGAAAAAGCCATCAAGGAACTTCCGGACACTATCCTGCTTGATATCATGATGCCTGGACTGGACGGTTTTGAAGTTTGCCGACGCTTGAAATGCATTGACGAAACACGTTCTATCCCTGTGATTATGCTCACGGGTGTCAGGATGGATACCCGGAATCGCGTGAAGGGTCTGGATGTAGGAGCGGATGCTTTTTTGACCAAGCCCGTGGAAGCCATTGAACTGGTGGCCCAGGTGAATGTCATGCTCAGGATCAAACATGCCGAGGCAGAGCTCCGCCAGGAAAAAGAACACCTGGAACAGGTGGTCAGGAAACGGACCCGGGCACTCCAGACCCTGAGTCACTGCAGCAGGGCCCTGGTTCATTCGGAAAGTGAACTGGAATTCGTTCAGGATATTTGCCGTATCGTCGTTGAACAAGGCCAGTACCGGATGGCCTGGGTGGGATTTTCCGATGATGATAATGATAAAACAGTCCATTCCATTGCCTATTGGGGAGACAGGGACTGGTATCAGTCTCTGACAAAGGTGAAACTCACCTGGGATGATGCAGGGATCGGTATGGGTCCTGTGGGCTCAGCGATCAGAACTGGAAAACCCTGCGTGGTCCATGACCTGAAAAACGATCCGTTTTATCAACAATGGCGGGCAGATGCCCTTAACAAAGGATGCGCTTCGGTGATTGCACTTCCCTTGATGAATGGGGATAATGCCATCGGAGTCTTGAATATCATTGCCGAGGAAACCGGCGTGTTTGTGGATACGGAATACGATCTTTTAATGGAACTGGCCGATGATCTGGCCTATGGTATTATGATGTTCCGGCTTCAGGTGGAGCGGGAAGCTGCACAGGCCGCACTGAAAAACAGTGAGGAACAGTACCGCAGCCTGTTCAACGGTGTCCCTGTGGGCATATACAGGGCCTCCACGGATGGCAAGGTTATTGATGCCAATCCTACCCTTTATCATATTCTCGGGAGTACAGATCAAGGTGCCTTACAATCCATCAATTTTATCAAAACTTACCTGACCGAAGAAGAAGCCGGACGTTTGTTCGCAGAAGTGAGGGACACCGGGAAAGTGGATAATTTTGAAACACGGATCATAACGTTTGCAGGAAATGAAATCTGGATTTCACTGAAACTCCAGGCCGTGTATGATAATCAGAAAAAAAGGATTCTCTATGTGGAAGGGGCGGTGGAAGATATCACCCACCGGAAACGTTCCGAAGAGCATATCCATACCCTTACCCAGGAACTGATCAAAGCCCAGGAAAGCGAACGTCAACGTATCGCACGGGATCTGCATGACCACGTGGCCCAGAATCTGGGAGCTCTAAAAATAACATGTAATACGCTTATTATGAATCAGCTGGATAACCCCGAGTTGATGAAAAAAAGCATCATCAATTTTTCGGAGGTGCTTTCCGAATCCATTTCCTCTGTCCGGGATATTGCCTACAATCTTCGGCCACCCAATCTGGACCAGATGGGCCTGATCAGGACCATCGCCCAGTATTGCGACGATTTTTCGGATAGAAGTAACATGATGGTTGACTTTTATTCCGCCGGCATGGAACATGTCAATCTTGATTTCGATATGGAAATCAATTTGTACCGTCTGATTCAGGAAGCTCTGAACAACATCAGGAAACATTCCGAAGCCCGCAACGTCATGATTCGGATTGTGGCGTCTTCACCGGATATTATCGTGCGAATAGAGGATGACGGGAAAGGCTTTGAGGTGGAAAAGAGGATGTTTGACGCCTTCCAGGAAAAAAGGATGGGCCTCAAAAGCATGGAGGAGAGGGTCAGTCTTTTGGGGGGAAGTATGAGCATCAAATCCCGTCTCAACGAAGGCACGAAAATTGTTATCAAAGTGAAAAACATCAACCCGGATGCCGTCATGAATGCCTTTGAGGGGATCCGGGAAATTGATTTCGGTTAAGTGTGATAGCGTCGTAAAAAGCCCCATTTGCTGCCGTGCATAGGGGGCTTTTTCCATCGCTGTCGTCTTTTTACGCGTATTGACTTAAGAACGTCTTATGATATGGAATACGGGGTAAGTTTTTTGTTAGGATCCCGTTTAATGAACCGTATGTGAACTGATGGTGTACTTGAATTCTTTTTCCAGGATGCTCAGAATAAGTTCCAGAATATAATCGTCAACCGCTTGTGCCTGCCAGCCCAGAACTTCAAGCTCCTGGTTAATGTAACCCACCGTAAAAACGCCACCTTCTTTGAGGATGTTGAAAACATCCTTGACCAGCTGATTGACCTGGGTCGGTATTAAACCCTGCTCGGAAAGATGCCAGAAAAGTGTGGAACATATATCTGTGGTATTGACTTCTTCTCTTTGTTCCATGAAACACTCCTTTCATTGATAATGACACAAACCATGTCCTGGAACATCAGGAACGCACACATATCTTTTTCAAGAAATATGCCAGCCCTGTTGGAAAATGTAATAAGTAACAAACTAAGATAGATAGCGTGTGTATCCCGGAGAGAGGTGACGAGAGATCCGTGTGTCAGAACGATGTTATTAGAACGGGTGTTCACAAAAGTGGAAAAGTGTTCAGTTTATGACATCCCCAGGCTATTTTCAGATGACCATCCGAACCGGGAGATGTTATACTTTTTTAAAAGGGTATAGAGCCGTGTCCTACCCAGGCCTGAAATTTGGCAGGATTGTTTTATGTTGCCTTGGGTCAGCATCATCAGGTTCTTGAGGTAGCGGATATCCGCCTCTTCAAGGGCATCTTCCCGGGACCCCATGGTTTTCAGGGACATTACCTTTGCGATATCATGGTTGTCTGATGTTGATCCGTCTGATTTTTCAAGCGATTTCTGGACGAAATAGGCGTGATGATCCGGTTTGTTTTTGTTTATTTTAAGGTCCACAGATGAACGTATCACATGGACTCTGATGGTCTCCGGCAGGTGTTTGGGAAAAAGAATGGGTTCGTCGTAAGCCTTACTGACGGACCCTTCAAGGGTGTTGACCAGTTCGCGGATATTGCCGGGCCATTTATAGCGGGAAAGGGTGCTCATGAAGTCCGGGGAGCAGCCTTTGACTTCGAGACTAAGGCCGATGCAGATCCGTTTAATATGAAAAAGGACGATTTCATTGATGTCTTCCGCATGGCTTCGAAGGGCCGGAAGTTCTATGGTGATTGTTTTCAGACGGTAGAGAATGTCATTCCTGAACTGGTTATTTTTGACCATGGTTTCCAGATTACGGTTGGTGGCGGCAACCAGCCGGAAATCGCTTTTGATTTCCGATTTACCCCCTACCGGCCTGAATCGTTTTTCCTGGAGAACCCGTAAGAAAACCTTCTGGAGGGTCGGGTTAAGTTCACCGACTTCATCCAGGAAAAGGGTTCCGCCATCCGCCTGTTTCACAAGACCTTCCGCTGCATTGTCCGCCCCTGTGAAAGCACCTTTGGCATGCCCGAAAAGAGCACTTTCCTTGAGAGATTCAGGGAGTGCTGCACAGTCAACCACAACGAAATTCCCATTGGATCGTTTGCTGTTTGCATGGAGTGCCCGGGCAAATAATTCTTTACCGGTACCTGTTTCTCCGGTGATCAGTACGTTGGCATCATTTCGTGAGGCCTGGGCCAGGATGGTCAGGCATTCATGGATTTCCTTACCGCTTCCGATGATGCCTTCGCGCTTCAGAACCACAGCTGGGGCCAGGCTGGCTTCCAGATTGTCCCGGTATTGAAGAACCCGGGTCAAGGGTAAGGTGATATCATTTAAAGAAAAGGGCTTTTGGAGATAGTCCCAGGCACCGTTTTTGATGGCCATTTCAGCGCCGTCAGGATCACCGGCACCTGTGATGATGATGACTTCCGGTTTTGACGGTGTCGCTCGAATGTTGCTGATGGACTGCAGCCCGTTCCCGTCAGGCATACCCACATCAAGAAAGACCACATCAAATTTTTCCTTGCTTACACAGTCGAGGCCGTCTCTCAGGGTATATTCACAGGAGGCATGGTGACCTATTCGCTGGACAAGATTACAAAGAATTTCGCAGATAACACTGTCGTCATCAATAATCAGTACATTGGCCATGAAAAATTCCGAAGAGCTAATATGAGTTAAAAAAATATACCCTGTATGCCCTTATGTACGGGCATAATGTTTCGAATGGACGACATCGAAAACTGGGACTTACGGCTGTGAGGGGAGATCAAAAGAAATTCAACCGGAAAACGCCGAAAACAGATTATTATTCTATAATGTAACAAGTTCGGGGATGTTTTTCAATGGGGAAGTTGTATCAAAAATGTAGTCCCCTGTCCTGGTTTGCTTTCGCAGGTGATCTGCCCATTTAATTTACCGGTCACGATGTTGTAAACAATATGCATGCCCAGACCCGTTCCGCCCGAAGCACGTTTGGTGGTGTAAAAGGGGTCGTATACATGCTTCAGGGTCTTTTCGTCCATGCCTTTTCCATCATCACGGTATTCGATGAACAGGATTTGGTGGGTTGCCCACATCTTTACATTGATGTCTCCCTTATCCTGTGCGTCAAAGCCGTGAATCAGGGAATTCATCACCAGATTGGTTAAAATTTGAGATAAGGCACCCGGAAAGCTTTCCACCGTGATGTGATCGGGACAGTCAAGCTGGATTCTGAAGGCGGTTCGTTTGAATCGTGGATTCAGGCTATGGAGGATACTTTGGGTATAGCTTTTGAGATTGAAATGACGCTTCATCTCATTGGATTGGTCAACGGAAATCTGTTTGAAGCTGTTGATCAACTCCGAGGCCCTGTTTAAGTTGTTCGAGATCATGGCCGTGGACTCAAGGGCCAGGTTGATGTATGTGTCTAAATCTTTTATTGTGAGTCGGCCCTCTTTTTTTTTAAGTTCGAATTCGGCTGTTTTTTGCTGGAGAAAGGAGGATGCGGTGACACTGATGCCCAGAGGGGTGCTAATTTCATGGGACACACCGGCCACCAGGCTGCCCAGAGCGGCCATTTTTTCAGATTGGATAAGTTGCTCCTGGGTTTTCTGTAGGGCTTCCCAGGATGTTATGGCTTTGCCCTCGGCTTTTTTCCGTTCACTGATATCCCGGGTGACCCCGACAAGACCCACGTAATTCCCTTCAGTGTCCCGGATGAAGGAGACTTTGACTTCTGCCCAGTAATGTGTGCCTGATTTATGAATGTGCTCAAGTTCAAGCAGGATGAATGGGTTATAGGCTTCCATTTTTGTGCCATTGTTTTTCATAAGAGCATCCAAGGTCTGCAAAAGCAGAATCCCGGATTCATGGGTCATGTGAGTGCCAACCGGGCAATTCATCAGCTCATCCATGGAATAGCCGGTCATGGGACAGGCCGACGGACTATAGTAAATGGGCTTCCGGTCCAGGCTTGATGTCCATATCACATCCATGGCGTTCTCGGCCAGAAGCCTGTAGAGCTTTTCACTTTTTAAGAGGGCCTTTACTGCATTTCGCCGTTCTCTGGAAAGGTTATCAAGATCGTATTTGATTAGGGCTATGGCTTCGAAGACATGGCTGAACGGGTGTGCAGAAGGAATCTTTCCCATGGTGCTGTCCAGCCCGTCGATTTCCCAGTTGATATTCCCCAGAAAATGGAGCAACTCATCCACATAATGTTCTATCTGAACCGAGAAATGAGGGCTTTTATAGGTAACCAGGTCCTTCCATGATGAAAAAAAATTGTAAGGGGGAATCTGGCCGGTATGGTGATGATAATCCATGGCTGAGATGGCCATACGAATGGCTTTTTCATAATTTGGAACCACTTGGACCGGACAAATGGGACGTACCAGCCGTTTCCCCACATTGAGTGAAAATTTTACACCCACGGGGGCATTGAAGGCGATAAACCCTATGATGCGATTTTTATCCACCAGCATTTGTTCGATAAAAAGGTGACGCATGTTTTTTGGCGGTGTCCGTGTGGTTCCATAGTCCTTGATTTCAAAAAAAGGCTTATCCGTGCCAAAGGCTTCCTGGATGACGTTCGCCCTCATCTTGAAAAAACTCTTAAATTCGTCAAAACCAGCACGGCCACAGGGGTCGGCCCAAAGGATGCTGTTGCCGATGATTTTAAATGTGGCAGAATAACCATTGCCGAAATCCACCTGGGTCCATTCAGGCCTCGTGTATATGGGTAGACCCGACACAGGGCAGTATTCATCGGTCTCAAACGCGGTGAAGGGCTTGAGGGTGGTGTCCACCTGGAGCTGGCTGCTCGCCGGGATATGGGTGTTGATCAGTTTCACGGCCAGATTAACCGCTTCGTCGTAATTATTGACAATGTGGGCTCCGAAGCCCACCTGGTTCAGTTTCCGTCCAAGCCGCATGGAGATATTGAACATCAGGGATGTGTTGTAAAAAATATGGCCGAGAACCCCTTTCCGCCTCTGGATGACCCGTTGATAATTTTTACGGGAAGCCAGTGAAAACCCCGTGCTTTCTTTCATATCAAAGATCTGGACAAAACCTCCGGCTGTATTCAAATATTCGGGAATGATTTGATCGAAAACATGGGCTGTTTTACGGCTTTCCTGCCGGGTTGAATAACCGTGGATTTCCGCTTTAAGAATCTGGTTTCCCAAAATGGAGATTGCCGCCCTGTAATTTTTTTCAGGGACGGCAACGTTCCATTCGGGTTTGCCTATAATTTTCAAGCCTGTGATCGGGCAGGTGGATTGAAGCTCATCCACGGCATTCCTTTCGTATTTTCCAAGCTAAAGAATGGGTTTAACGGGTCATCTGCCTGTATTTGATTCTGTGTGGCTGATCCGCGGCAATGCCTAGACGTTTTTTTCTGTCTTTTTCGTATTCCGTATAGTTCCCATCAAACCAGATCACCTGACTGTCTCCCTCAAAGGCAAGAATATGAGTGACAATCCTGTCCAGAAACCACCGGTCATGGCTGATGACCACGGCGCAGCCTGCAAAATTTTCAAGGGCTTCTTCCAGGGCACGCATGGTGTTGACATCCAGGTCGTTGGTTGGCTCATCCAACAGCAGGACATTGGCCCCAGTTTTTAAAATTCGAGCCAGATGAACTCGGTTTCTCATACCCCCTGACAGGGTGCTGACTTTCTGTTGCTGATCGGAACCTGAAAAATTGAATTTGGACACATAGGCCCTTGAATTCACTTCACGGTTTCCAAGGACCACCGTATCCTGTCCTTCGGCAATGGTTTCCCAGATGGTTTTGTTGGGATCAAGTATATCCCGGCTTTGGTCCACATAACCCAGTTTGGCAGTTTGACCGATGGTGATGGTTCCGTTTTCGGCTTTTTCCATCCCGGTGATCAGCTTGAACAGGGTCGTTTTCCCGGCGCCATTGGGGCCGATTACACCGATGATGCCTCCAGGGGGCAAGGAAAAATTCATGTTTTCAAAAAGCAGTTTGCCCTCAAAGGATTTGGAAAGATTTTCAGCCGTGATGACAACATCGCCCAGACGTGGTCCGGGTGGAATATAAATTTCGATTTCCTTTTCTTGTTTTGATACATCTTCGTTGAGCATTTTTTCATAGGAATTGATACGGGCCTTGGACTTGGTATGGCGGCCTTTGGGGGACAAGCCGATCCATTCGAGTTCTCTCTCAAGGGTTTTCTGACGCTGGCTCTGGGATTTTTCTTCCTGTTTGAGTCGTTTGCTTTTCTGTTCCAGCCAGGAGGAATAGTTTCCTTTCCAGGGAATGCCCTCGCCACGGTCAAGTTCGAGAATCCAGCCTGCCACGTTGTCCAGGAAATACCGGTCATGGGTTACGGCAATGACGGTTCCCTCATACCGCTGGAGGTGGTGTTCCAGCCAGGCAACCGACTCGGCATCCAGATGGTTGGTGGGTTCATCCAGGAGGAGGATGTCGGGTTTTTTCAAAAGCAGCCGACAGAGGGCCACACGCCTTTTTTCTCCACCTGAGAGCAGGGCTGTTTTTGAATCACCCGGTGGGCAACGAAGGGCGTCCATGGCCATTTCAAGCCTGGAATCCAAATCCCAGGCATCAAGATTGTCCAGTTTTTCCTGGACATTGCCTTGCCGTGTGATTAGAGCATCCATGGCGTCATCACTCATGGGTTCTGCAAATTTCTCGTTAATGGCCTCGTATTCCTTCATCAAGTCCACCACGTCCTGGACCCCTTCCTCGACAAGTTGGCGAACCGTTTTGGCCGGATCAAGGTTAGGCTCCTGCTCAAGAAAGCCCACAGTCAAACCCGGTGAAATAATGGTTTCACCGTTGAAGTCCTTGTCCACACCGGCAAGGATGCGTAAGAGTGAGCTTTTCCCCGACCCATTGAGGCCGAGAACACCGATTTTGGCTCCGTAGAAATAGGATAAGGAAATATCTTTGATAACCGGTTTTTTGTCATAATACTTACTGACTTTGATCATGGAATAAATGATTTTATTGGGCTCGTTGGCCATGGTGGTCCTTCCTTTATATGTGTTGAATGCTGTGATTTTTTATATGAAAATACATGTCGACGTACAATATCAAACCCGGCAGAAAGCTGCAAGTGGCATTGAAATTTGAAGCATTATAAGATTGTATATGTTCTCAGATGTGTGACCCAAGACGAAGATGTGATCATCAAAAACTGGTTCGGTGGTTTTATAGCACTTATGAGACGTATGGGACCTATATCATTGCCACAATGATCTCATCCGCACAATCAACTGAGCCAGTCCAGTTTCAGTATCCTGCGTTCTTTTCCGACTGTTAATGTGGACTGGTTTTTTTGATATAGGTCCTAACACCTTCAACAATAGAATCGCAGATTCGGTCCTGGTAGGCGTTGCTCCTTAGGCGGGTGCATTCCCTTTTATTGCTGATAAACGAGGTTTCAACCAGGATGGCGGGCATGCGTGCTCCGAGCAGGACATAGAATGGCGCTTGTTTGACACCTTTGTTTTTGACGGAGCTGTATTTTTTTCTCATGCCGGCATAGAGGTCATCCTGGACATAGGTGGCCAGTTTGCTTGATTCTATGATTTTGGTGTTTCGCATCAGACTGTCCAGGATGGTTTGGAGGTCGCTGATGTTTTTTTCCGAGGTGGCATTTTCCCTGGCGGCAACAGACACCGAATGCTTGTCTTTAGCCAGGTTCAGAAAATAGGTTTCTATACCGTAGGCCCGTTTGTCCCGTGAGGCATTGGTGTGGATGGAGATGAACAGATCGGCTTTTTTTCTATTGGCCATCTGGGTTCTCTCTTCAAGGGTGATGAAGGTGTCATCCGATCGCGTCATGATCACTTCCAGATCCAGCTCTTTCGTCAGCTTTGCGGCCAGTTTTTTTGCAAGGGACAGGACGATATCTTTTTCATAGACCCCTTTGAAATATCCGGGGGCTCCCCGGTCCTGGCCGCCGTGGCCGGGATCAATAACCACCCGCTTGACACCCAGCTGCAATTGTTTGGCCAGATCCTTGGTATTGATGATGGAGTTGATCGTGGTGCTGGCCACAGTGGTGTCGGTGTCGTCCTGCTCCTGTTCGTCTTCTAACTCGGGTGAAGAAGATTTTCCCCATACGTCGATGACCACACGGGAGGGACTTCTAAGGGAAAATATTTTATAATCTTTGAAGGTTTTGATGTCGATGGCCACCCTGACTACGTTGTTGCTCTGGGCTGCCGTTCTTATCCCCATAACGCGCTCATCATCAATGGTGATATCTGTTTTTGCCTTTGGAGAAAGCTGGCTGTTACGGATATCGATATACAGACGTTGGAGTTTGTTGTTTTCAGGGTCTTTTCTTAAAAGTCCATGCTTGTAGGATACGGCATTGTCTGTGTCGATCACGATGCGGGTTCGGGTGGGCAGGGTGCCAAATCTCAAGTCCTTGACGGTGGTCTGGGACGATCGTGTGTCGGTCTTCGATTGAGTTGTATTTTTGATCGTCTCTTGGACCGGGTTTCTTGTTTCAGGTTCTTTTTCTTTTTTGACCTGGGGCAGGGCCCTCAATAGCTTGACCGCTTCAAGACTGTATTTGCTTTTTCTGAAATCAGTTGTTTTCTCAAGGAGTTCTATGGCTTGACTCAGGTCTTCGGACCGTGAGGAATAATTATACAGGTTTTTGCTTAAAAGTCCTGCCATATAGAGACCAGCCGGAGCCCATGGCCCGTCGGGCTCCTGATCGTAAACTTTTTTAAAGCCGTTGATGCATGAGACCCATTTATCCCGTCGGCTTTTAAGTTTGGGGCTTTTTAGAAGGGTATTGTATGCCTTTTCTGCTTTATAGTAATTGCATTCCGGGGTGGTACACCCGGATGCGGCCAGGACATTCCCTTTGATTCCGGGGCATGACAGAAAAAGGATTATAAAAAGGGTCATGACCCAGGTTACGGATTCAAGGGATTTTATAAGGGATCCTATCATAAAAAAACTATTATTCTTCCCAGGCATGGTGACATTCCATGACGCGTTAACAGTATGAATCATCATGAGATATGTTTTTTGCCTGTTCTTTGAGTTCATTTAATATATTTATGGCATCAAGAGGAGTCATTACAGAAATATCGATATTTTGCAACTGTTCTATGACCGGATGAGCCGGTTTTTTAAAAAGACTGAGTTGAATCGGTTTTTTTTGTTTTTCCGATTCCTTGTCCTCGGGATGTGCGTTTTTATCCAAGGCTGTTCCAAGACTTTGTCCCAGACTCCGATTTAACCCTTCGGAACCATTTTCAATGGAGGTAAGGACTTTTTTGGCACGACGGATAATGGATGCCGGAACACCGGCAAGCCGAGCCACCTGGATACCGTAACTCCGGTTTGTGGAACCTTCCACCAGCTTTCTCAGGAAAATGATAGTGTCATTCCACTCCTTGACAGCAATGTTGAAATTTTTCACCCGTGGTTTCAGACGGGCAAGGTCTGTCAACTCGTGGTAATGGGTGGCGAACAGGGTTTTAACCCCTTTGCCCTGAAGCTCATGGAGATATTCAGCCACGGCCCAGGCAATGGAAAGCCCGTCAAAGGTACTGGTTCCCCGGCCGATTTCATCCATGATGATCAAGCTGTCAGGTGTGGCGTTATTCATGATGTTGGCGGTTTCTTCCATCTCAACCATGAAGGTGCTTTGTCCCTGGGATAGGTTGTCCAGAGCCCCCACCCGTGTGAAGATCCTGTCCGTGATGGCAATGGTCGCCGAATTGGCAGGAACAAAGGAGCCGATCTGGGCCATGATGCTGATCAACGCCACCTGGCGTAATACGGTGGATTTTCCTGCCATGTTCGGGCCGGTGATCAGCAGTACCTGGTTCTCCTCATTGTCCAGACTGATGGTGTTGGGAACATAACGTTCATTTTTCATCATCTGTTCAACCACAGGATGGCGGCCGTCTTCGATATGAATTTTACCCAGGGTGTTGATGTCCGGCCGTATATAGCGGTTGTGGTCGGCAATTTCGGAAAGGTTGAGCAGAACATCCACCAGGGCCAGATGACGGGAAACCGCCTGGATGGACGGGATATGTCCAAGGACCTCATTTTTAATGGCGGTGTAAATCTCGTATTCACGACTGCATCGCTTTTCCTGGGCTTCAAGTACCCTGACTTCGAAATCTTTCAGGTCTTCCGTGATGTAACGTTCCGCATTGACCAGGGTCTGCTTCCGGATATAATGGGCAGGCGCATCTTTGGCCTGGCCTTTTGAAAGTTCGATAAAATATCCGAAGACTCTATTGTATTTGACTTTGAGGGAGCTGAGTCCGGTCTGTTTTTTTTCGCGTGTCTCCAGCTCGGCAATAAAACTTTTACTGTCCCTACTGAGTCTGATCAGCTCATCCACGTCAGGATCATATCCTGTTTTGATGATGCCCCCCTCGGTGACAAGGGGCGGGGCGTCTTCCCGGATGGCTCGTTCTATGATGTCTTCAAGGGTTTGCAGGGGCTTGATATCCACCGATGAATGGAGCAGGGGCGATGCAAAGCCATGGATTCCCCTAAACACGTCCGGAAGGACAGAAAGAGACTGTTTGAGTGCCGTGAGGTCTCGTGCATTGGACTGACCCATGGCAATTTTACTGGATAGCCTTTCCAGGTCATACATTGATTTCAGCGACGTTCTGATAGACTGCCTTAAAGGGATATTATTTTTAGCCTCTTCCACCGCATCCAGACGTTCCCGGATGGCCTTTTCATGGATCAGGGGATATTTCAGCCAGGTTTTGATCAACCGACTTCCCATGGACGTGACGGTTTTGTCTATAACACTCAAAAGGGTCCCCTGGCGGGTTCCGTTCCGGATATTGTGGGTCAGCTCAAGATTCCGGCAGCTTGAATCATCAATGATCATATGATCACTCAACTGGTAGGTTTCAATACCTTCGAGGTGTTCAATTTTTCGAAGCTGGGTTTCCCGGACATAAAAAAGAAGGGCGCCGGCAGCCCCCACGCCCGCCTTTAGATTTTCGCAGCCAAAGCCTTCCAGGGATCGGGTGTTGAACTGTTCAATGATTCGATCACGCCCCCGTTTGTATTCAAATTCCCGGTCATCCAAAAATGTGATGGCCGTCTTTGATAAAGACGCAGCAATTTTTGAAAAAGAATGGTGATTCTTAAATGATTCGGACAAAAGAACTTCGCTGGGAGATAATTTTAAGGTTTCATCCAGGAGGGATTTGAAATCCGGTGACTCGGAAAGTCTGAACAGACCCGTTGAAATATCCAGACAAGCCAGACCCGATATGCCGTTTTTTCTGACAAGGGAGAGGATGAAATTGTTTGAACTGGCGTCCAGGAGGGTGTTGTCCAGAATCATGCCGGGTGTGATAATACGAACCACTTCACGTTTGACAAGGCCTTTGGCTGTGGCAGGATCTTCGACCTGCTCACAGACCGATACTTTCCGACCGCTTGAAATAAGACGGGCAATATAGTTATCTGCCGCCTTGACCGGAACACCGCACATGGGAATGGGGAAGTCGGATTTTTTGTCTCGGGACGTCAGGGTGATTTCGAGGATTTCCGAGGCTTCCTTTGCATCGTCGAAAAACATCTCGTAAAAATCACCCATTCGGTAGAACAAGATGGAATCAGGGTGTTTCTCCTTGATTCTTAAATACTGGGCCATCATGGGTGTGGCTGTTTGTTGGGTCATAACGCGTTGTTTAAATAATACCTTTTTTTAACCTTGCACTGCTGTATTTTCTTCAGGGAGATTTATTTCCATAGAGGCCTCAGGAGTCGGACGGACATGGTTCCTCTTGAGAAATTCGACTTCTTTGTTCAAAGAAGAAAGTTTTTCCATCTGGGATGACACCGTGTTTTTCAAGGTGTCAATTTTCTTTTTGGCATGGAAACGCGCCATGAGTCCACTGAACGAGGCAATCAGATAGCCTGATAAAAAGAAACCCAGAAGGTATAAGCCGTTTTCAATGGCCGGTATTTCATAGACTTTGTAAATCAGATTGACAACCAGGGCATGCTTGGTGCTGAAAAAAATCCAGTTCCCCTTGATCATGATTCCCAATGCTGCGATAAGAAGAAAAAAGAAGGCTATTTTAAACTTTTTCATTATTAATCTCCTGTTCCAATCACATCCGTGCTCACGAAAGTTAAAATAGATACCATAAAACTATGAGAAAGCCAATCATGGAATCCGGCTTATTTTTAGCATGCGCTAAATATTTACAGGCTCATCAAATGTGATGCTTATGAATACATGTTGAATCTATAAAACGAAACGATTGATCGTTTTCAATTACGCTTTTCCTGAATAAAATTCAAGCCTTTTTTGACAGGCTCACCAGTTCGACGTCGCCCCATAGACCCACTTTTGATCCCACAATGATCACGATTCCCTGGACCCCCCGGATGCTTTTACCAAAGGCAATGGCGGAATCTATATCCTTTTCCATGGAGACCCTGTTTCCAATGGAGGTCGCCGCTGCATCGGCAAGGAGCGCTGAATCCGAAACAATGCAGACGGCATCGGATGATCCGAAGCTCAATGAATGGCCCACGGTACCCGATGAGGTGCATACGGAAAATGGTCTGTTTTTTCGATCCATGACAAGACCGATTTTCATGCTGAGAGGTGATGTGCCCGCATAAATTCCAATGGTTACAGGCCTCTTTGTCCGGATAAAAATATCCCCCCCGTTTTCGATGATGATTTCACTGGAAAAGGCAAGAAGTTCACGCCCCACATATTCGGCCAGGGCTCCGGCCACCGATGCCATGGGGCCCACGCCCGCATCCCTTGACGCTGCAATCATATCCCGAATGATCTTGGGGGCAGGGCCCTTGGATGGAAATGGGGCCAGGGTGGTTGCAAATTCAGGATACTGGCTGATATAGGATTCGATATAGCCCCTGTGGCAGAGCAGTTGCTCCGTGGCCTGCTTTTGCAGATTGTGTTCTGCAAGAATCTGGAGATTGGTCTGGCAACAGGTGACGGAGAAAGGCAAAAGGCCCGGACGGTCCACGCGACGTCGGTATATATGGCGGTTTTCAAACATTTTTTTAGAAAATAATCGTTTTAGGTTTCAAAGAATCGGGGCATTGATCCAGGAAAAAGCTGTCTGTCATCCCGGCGATAAAATCCCTGACCATGGCGGCATGGGGCATGTTGTCCCGATATTCCGGATTCATATGGGACAGAAAGGATGTGACAATGACCGAATGGTCAAAGCCTTGCTCAAGATCCCTGAGATACCGGGTGAAAAGATACTCGAAAAGGTCTTTGATATTTGAAAGATGTTGTTTGGCACCGGGATGTTTGTAGATTCGTTCAAGGTTGAAGGCTTTGAGGGTACGTATGGCAAAGGATAATTCTTCAGAATAGGAAATGGCGTCTTTGCCAAGGCTGTTGGCAATAATATCCGTGACCATGGTGTAGACCATGGTGCCATTGCTTTCACCCAGTATCCGGGTGCATGCTTCAGGAAGATCGCTTCGTTTGAGCAGCCCAAGACGGATGGCATCTTCAATATCACGACCCAGGTAGCTGATGGTGTCAGCCATTCGGACCACACATCCTTCCAGAGTCATGGGAATGGGACGGGGATTTATGCCGGAAACAGCTGCCTCAATTTCTCGCTCAAGGTCTGAAAACCCTTTTTCGCGCATGGGTTTTAGGCAGGTGTCATGGACTTCTCCGTTGTGACAGAATATTCCGTCCAGGCTTTCCAGGGTGAGGTTCCAGCCCTGGCCGTTTCGTTCAACACGGTTCAGAAAATGAACACTCTGCACATTGTGGTGAAATTCTCCGATGCCGCTTTGTATGCACAGATCCGAGAGGTATCGCTCTCCATCATGCCCAAACGGCGTATGCCCGATGTCATGCCCCAGGGCCACGGCTTCGATAAGATCTTCATTTAGGTCCAGAGCCCGTCCGATGGTGCGGGCAATTTTTGAGACCAGCTGGACATGGAGCACACGGTGGGTGATATGATCATTTCGGATCAGGGAAAAAACCTGGGTTTTATCAATATAGCGTGTATAAGCATGGGAATTGAGAATTCGGTCCGTATCCACTGAAAAGGCAAGTCTGTAACCTCGTTCTTCTGCATGATCCGGTTTGAACCTTTGGGCACGGGCACTCAATGCCGCAAGAGAGGATAGGAAATTTCGCTCTTTTTTATCCAGTCTTTTTTTTAAATAGTGCGGATCCATAGGGAATTGCGTCTTTGTCACATTCTGTCTCCAGAGGTTTGCAGTTGAACCCATTTGGTTTTTCCGGAAATGGCCGTCCGGAATCCAAAAGCCAGGCACGTTTGAATATATTCAGGCCATCATAATATAAAAAAATCCCCCTGGCCATTTTTATTTGGTCAGGGGGATTATGAACAGCTTTGGGATGTGATTTTGAAAAAACGGTTTAAATGGTTTTGACCATGTTTTCGATGATTTCAGTCAAGGCCATGGAAAAATCATTGTTTCTGTTCTTGGTGATAATGGGTGTTCCGTCATCGGATGCCTCCACCACTTCAGGGCTGAAAGGAAGAGTGCCCAAAAAGGGTATGTCCATTTTCCGGGCTGTTTTTTCACCCCCGCCGCTTTTAAAAAGAGCGATGGCCTGGTCGCAGCCAGGGCACTTGAACGGACCCATGTTTTCAATAAGACCGATGATGGGAATTTTGACAGTTTGACAGAAATTGATGGACTTACGCACATCAGAAAGGGCCACTTCCTGGGGGGTTGTCACCACGATGGCCTTGGCTTCCGGAATGGTCTGGATCACGGTAAGGGGTTCGTCCCCTGTTCCCGGAGGCGCATCAATGATTAGAAAATCAAGATTACCCCATTCCACCTGGCCCACAAACTGCTGGATCATGCCTGCCTTGGCCGGCCCACGCCAAATGACGGCCTGGTCAGCATCCTGCATCAATGACTGCATGGATACGACCTTCAGGTTTTCGTTATGGGAATAGGGAATGAGTTTTCGGTTTTCAGAAATGCTGAGCATGCCTTCAAGCCCCATGATTTTGGCGATGCTTGGGCCATGGAGATCCACATCCATAAGGCCGGTCTTGAAGCCTTTGTCAGCCAGCCCCGTGGCCAGATTCGCCGAAATGCTGCTTTTACCCACCCCGCCTTTACCGCTCATGACAAAAATTTTATGAGTGATTTTTGAAAGAGCCTCTCGAATAGATTCCTGCTGTTTGTCCACACCGGCGGGTTTTCCGCAAGCGGTTTGTTTCTTTACCTTGTCCATACTGTCATGTATCATGGCAAACTCCTAATTTCACGAAACAATGTTTGATCAGGGACAGACCCTTTAGGATGGTTCATCATCCAAATTTGAAATATACTCCCTATCATGCATGGTAACCGTCTGTCACATTCTTTTTTAGTGAAGAACCAATTTAAAGGCATCGGCAGGAAGATCGGGGTTGGGTTGGATCTGATCAACACGGAGGATGAATGAACGATCGCCTTGATGGATTTCCAGCTGACTGGGAAAGGAAAGATCACTGGGGTTGTTATCTTCAAAGGCCTTAAGATCGACCCGATATCGGGTCTTTTTTTTCCCCGTGATCTCATAGGCCGTGACATGCTTTTCAGGATCAAGGTAAATAATCTCCACCTCCCGCTTATGCCTGTTTAAGAGAGACAAGACATATCCACCGTCCGCTTCGTTTGACAGGCGAGCTCCTTGATGGGGTTCTATGGGGATTCGGCCCGATAAAAAACCGATGATCTGTTCGGTGCGGAGGGGAAGGGTGGTCAGCTTTTCCAGATCCGGGTTTTTTGTCCGTTTTTTGTACAACTCATGGGCATTGGTGTGGGACTGGATGCTAAGGTCGTGACCGTCATAGACGATGGATTCCATGGGCTTTCCCGAGAACAGAACGATCATGCGTATCCTGTCTGGGACGGCTGCGGCCCAGGCCAGGCGGTATCGGGTTGCTTGAGCATTATCGGAGATGGTGATCCCGCCGAGCCCGTTGAGGGTTAAAACCGTCTGATTCCGGTTTTCAACTCTGGCAAGGATTTCTGCAATACCGGGATCATAGGACGGGATCGATCGGGAGGTGAGGGCACACCCCCCCAAGGAAAAAACCAAAAGTAGAAAGACCAGCGAGCAGATCCTGGAGAATAGAATACGGGTCATGGGTTCAGTGATGTTTGTTTGTTCATCAATCGATCAATTTTTAATTTGAGTGCGTCATGGCCTTTTTTCTTGTTTTTGAGCGAGCGCTGATAAAATTCGAGTGCCTTTTCTGTATCGGACGTTTTAAAGAAGGCATCCCCGAGGTGCTCAAGTAAGATGGGGTCGTCCGGGATCATGCCCACGGCTTTTTCAAGGGTTGCCACGGCTTTTTCATAATTGCCTTTTTGATAATACACCCAGCCCAGGGAATCGGTGATGTACCCGTCATCGGGCTTAAAGCTGAGAGCTTTGGTTATCAGTTCCTCGGCCTCTTCCAGGTTCATTCCCAGATCGGCATAGGTATATCCAAGATAATTCAGGGCATTGGCATCATCAGGGTCTATCTTGAGGACCTTTTTCATCTCTTCGATGCATGATATTCTGTCACCTTTTTTATCATAGACCACACCCAGTCTGAAATACAATTTGGTGCTGTTCTGGTCAATGGACAGCCCTTTCAAGTACATATCCAAGGCCTTTTGATACATTTCTTCCTCTTCATAAAAGGAGCCCAGATAAAGGATGAACTCAATGTTCTCCGGTCTGTCCACAAGGGCCTGCTCAAGAAGGGCGATGGCTTTGTCGTTTTTCTTCATATCCATATAATGGAAGGCCGTGATCAGTACGGATTTTTCAAAATATTTGGATTCGAAGGGCACATGTTCGAAAGCCTCTACAGCCGCCTGGGTGTTTTTACTTTCTTCCTGGCAAAGGCCCAGAAAATAATAAATATCCCCCTTGGATGCAGCTGTTTTCAGCATATTTTCGAGCAGGTAGATGGATTCGGGATACAGGGTTTTTTTAATATAATACCGGACCACATACCTTAGAATATCAGACTCATTGGTGCTGCGTTCCCCCAGTTTTGCGAGGATGCCCAGGGCTTTTTTCTCTTTTTTGGTCGTGTGGTAGATAAGGGCCAGGGCAAGTGACGCCCTTGCATCTTCCGGATCTTTGTCAAGTATTTGAGCATAGAGGCCAGGAAGGGGCTTGTTGTTTTTCTGAATTTCATAGATCTGTATCAAACCGTACAGAGCCTCCACCAGGTCGGAATTCAGTCTGTAGGCTTCGTTTAATTCTTTTTTGGCTTCCGAATAATTTTCTTCAACCATATGGAGTTTTCCAAGGTAATAATGCCCGGAAAATGATTCCGGGAATTGGACGGTGAGGCGTTTGAACGTGTCAATGGCTTTCGGGGTCTGGTTCATTTTTGAATAAAGCCCCCCCAAAAGGAAATAGACCGCCTGATCCTTGGGATTGATCGAAAGAATTTTCTCAAAGATGATGGGTACTTCCGCCTCGTTGTTCTGCATCAGTTTGATCTGGGCAAGAACCGTGAGGAAGTCAATGTTTTCAGGGTGATCTTCAAGCCCTTTTCTGATCAGTGTCAGGGCCTCCGGGATGTCGTTTTTGTAAACCAGGAGCTTGGCAAGTTCCATTTTGAGAAACATGGATTCCGGGTCAGCTTCAATGGCTTTGTTCATATAAACCAGAGCCTGGTCAACGTCCCCTTTTTGCCGGTTCAGTTCGGCCTGGAGAAAATAGAACACATGGGCTTTTTCGCCGGGTTCAAGTTTCGGAGCCTGTACTTTTTCGATTTTGGCAAGGCCCGGTGCCGGGTGTTTTGTCAAGGCGCAGGCAGAAAGCATGGCCGCACAGGCGAAAATCCCAACGGTCTTCACCCATGTCAGAGAAATTTTGCGTGTCAATCGTGATTTTAAATTCATACGTTTTTTCCCCGGCTCATTCATCGTTGCTGTAAAGATGAAAATCCGGAATTTCCTTTTTAAAAAACTCTTTCATTCGTTTGGTGATACTTTTTTCAATCTGTCTCACCCTCTCTCTGGATATATCGTACTTTTCTCCGATTTCCTGAAGTGTTAAAGGCTCATCCGAATAAATTCTTAGGTCAAAAATTTCAAGTTCCCGGTCTGACATGGTTTTCTTAAATTCAGCCACTTTGTCATGGAGCATGTTTTCCATTTGTTTGTTCCCGACGATATCTTCTGCCGAATCACTGCCCGAATTCAGAAATTCAATGCGCTGGGTATCTGAATCTTCTTTGAGGGGGGCATCCAGGGAAATGTCCCAGCCGTCAAGCCTCTGGTCCATGTCAATGATTTCACGCTGGGAAACACCGAGTCGCTCGGATAGAAGTTTGGGTTTGGGATCAAAACCCTGCTCAATCAGTAGTTGCTTTTCTTTTTTTAGTTTGAAGAAGAGTTTTCGCTGGCCCTGGGTGGTTCCGATTTTGACCATGCGCCAGTTGTCCATGATGAATTTAAGAATATAGGCTTTTATCCAGAATGATGCATAATAGGAAAATTTAACGTTTTTATACGGGTCGAATTTCTTCACTGCCTGCATAAGTCCGATATTCCCTTCCTGGATTAAATCCAAAAGATTCTGCATCCACACCCGCTGGAAATCAAGGGCAATCTTTACCACCAGCCTGAGATTTGAGGTGACGAGCTGGTAGGCTGCCTCGGGGTCATCGTCCTCCTGGACACGGGTCCCCAGTTCCACCTCTTGCTCCCGGGTCAGCAGATTATATTTACTAATTTCGGAAAGGTAACTCTGAAGCGGATCGTATTTGATCAGGGAATGGTGGGCCGGGAGAGGTGAAATCGTTTTTTCAACCTCTTCCACAGGGTCGCTATCATCGAATTCGTCATCATGGTCATCGTCTAAATGTTCGGAGTCTTTGTTCATTGATTTATTTTTCTTCCTGTGGCCCGTCGCATACCCTTGAAGAATCGGGTTGAGAAGCCATTTTAAAAGTGATTGTACACTGTTGTTTTTCTGAGTTTTTTTTCATTAGCCAGTGTCTTTTCTATGGACAAAGGGGGAGATGTCTGCTAAAAACACCACTTCTGTTGAATGCGCCTGTAGCTCAGTTGGATAGAGCAACGGACTTCTAATCCGTAGGTCGTACGTTCGAGTCGTACCAGGCGCGCCATGAAAATCAAAGGGATTGTCCCACGGGTCAATCCCTTTTTGCTTTTTAAGTGACCCGGAGATACACATCCATCGCTCCGGGTATTTTTCCGGCCCAAAGCCTCAAGGCTGTTCAGCGGATGGCTGATAACCGGATTCCGGTATGGTCTGTTCAGATTCCGCAAAAAATGTCCTTCACTGACACCGTTAAAAATTTAAATTTGAATAATATTTACAATAGCCTGAAATGTCAAGAAAGACAAACTATTTACATACAGAGTCTTATCTTTGAGCACATCAATAAGGCCCGGTGCTGTGGTTTTCATGGGTGCGAATAAAATTTTCGAAATCATCCAGAATATCGGGACTCATCAAGGAGTATTTACGAGCAGCTTCCGGAGTGAACAGCCTGAAGGTACCCCTTGATTTTGCACATACCTCGCCCTCACTGTCAAAAATCGTCCCTTCCATGATGGCTTCTCGTTCACTTATCCGTTCAAGGACTTTACCTTGTGATGTTATGGCTTTAGCTGCAAACACGGGCTTGATGAAGTCCACGGTGATGGACGTTGTCAGGACCACCCGTTTCAACAAGTAGATTGTGGACCAGCTCATGGTTTCGTCTAAAATGGCTGACACGATTCCGCCATGAACAATATGGCGCCACCCGCAAAGGTGTTGCGGAACGTTTAGGCGGGATATCACCGAGTCTTTTCCTGCATGGAAGCGCATTTTAAGACCCGCTTCGTTGGAAGGGCTGCAACCGAAACAATAGGTATCGGTCATTTTGATCAGGGGTTTGAAATCGTTTTCGAGATCGAATAGGTCCATGGCGTGTTCCTGTTGTTCTTTTCGTATGATCATGAAGAGTCATAAGGGTTCGTTCTTATTTTGGGGGCACTATATCACATGGTCATGACTCTTTCCAGGCTGATATAAGGAAAAAAAATGAAAGTAGGAAAAGAGGCGGCATGATAACACAGATGAGGTGATTATATAAAAAAAGGGCGATTCATTGCGAATCGCCCAAAACAGGGGGGGAGATGCGATAGGTGAGGGGAAGAACTTGGATAACATTATAGGTAATGGGTGTCGGGCTGTCCATAGAGCAAAACGCTCATTTTTTCGGGATAAATTCCCATGGGTATTTGGCCCTGCGGGAAAATCGGGAGGCTATCTCAGTCCAGGCCCAGAGTCCCACCCGGATTCATGATCCCCCGGGGATCGAAATGATTTTTCAGCCCCTTGAGTACAGCCATCTGCTCCTTGCCCAGATGCCGTTCCATAAAAGGCGCAATCATCTTTCCCACACCATGGTGGTGGCTGAGAGACCCCCCGCTGGTTTCTATGTGATCAATGATGTTTTCCTGAAATGTTTTGTACTCATCCCGGTTTGAAAATTGTCCGATAAAAATGAAATACAGGTTGGTCCCCTGGGGGTAAAAATGGGAACAGTGTGTCAGGCAAAGGGTCTGGGGTCTGGATTTGACAAAGGCCCGTACTTTTTCATGGACATTCATAAGATTGTCCCAGGAAACGCCGGTTTCAAGGGTGTCAATCACAATTCCGAAATCATTGAGATCTTCCCGCATATACGGGTCTGAATATTTCCCTTTTTCCCACTTTGTGACCGGATATCCGGTTAAAGAGAGTCCCTGATTGGTTTTACATATTTTTTTTAGTGTTCGGTACACATGGTGGGAAAAGTTTTTTTCACCCTCCGTATGGCCGATCATCAGGCATCGCTGGCCTCCTTTGTATCCCCTTGCCGTGATGTAGGTGTCCAGAATGCCCCCTTCAATACCATGTTGTTTTAATCCAACAAAGGTTTCCTCGGGATCTGAAATTCTCAATACCGAAGGCATTCCGAATTCCCCTTGTGAAATATCCCGGCATGCTTTTACAGCATGCTCCCAGTCAGGAAAGATAAAACTGAATTTTTTTCTGTTCCCAGGCATGAAACGGAAGATTTTCAGGGTGACACTGACCAGAATTCCAAAAGATCCTTCGCTTCCTTTCATGATATCATTGACCAGGGGGCCTGTGGCCGTGGCCGGGTAAGCATGGGTTTTGAATGATCCCGTTGGTGTGACATACTCCTGGCTGACCACGAGATCACAGGCATCCCCATAATACGAGGACATTTGGCCTGAGCCCTTGGTCACGATCCAGCCCCCCACGGAAGAAAATTCAAAGGACTGGGGGAAATGACCGCAGGTGTAGGGGCATCCGGCCTTGAACAAAGAGGGGGCTCGGTTCAGGCTTTTTTCAAAGTCAGGTCCCATCATCCCGCTTTCAACAGTGACCGTCTGGTTGGTTTCATTGAATTCGAGGATTCGATTCATATGGGTGCTCATCACCAGGGTGATACCCCCTTTGATGGGCCTGAGCCCCAAGGTTACCGAACTGCCCCCACCAAACACATAGACCGGGATGTTTTCCTGGTTGGCGAATCGGACAATATTTTGAACATCCATGGCATCCCTTGGATGAATCACCAGATCACAAAGATGATCGACGTTTCCGTCCCTTAGATCATAGATTTCTTCCATGGTTTTTCCGTATGAAAATTTGACCCTGGAATAGTCATCACCCGTGATGTTTTCTTTACCTACTATATTCTCCAGGGTTTTGACCTGGTCATCTGTGAGTTGTGGTGGGCATGTATCACCCAGAAGGACGGTCTCGTCACCTTCCCGTTGGGGTGTTTTGAAATCTGCATCATCCAAGCCGAATGAATTTTTGAGCAAGGTGTAAAGCCCGGCGTTGGGGTGCTTGAATTGGTCTGGAGCTCCCCATTTAAAAATAGATCTCCAGGATTTTTCCAAGGGTTGACGTGTTCTCCAGCCCGGCTGGAAGGGGTGGGGCTTATTCATAATGGGATGACTCTCCTTTTTTATGACTCGGGATATCCCGTGATATTCCGGATATTCTTGTAAAGGGGTTTCAAGGAGGTATAGATTTTCTGGTACACACCCTGAAACAGTTTGTTATAGGTCTCGGCATGGGCCGGGTTGGGCTCAAAAACGGTGTCATAGCAGACCATGGCATCAATGGCATCGTGGATAGAATCGAACAGTCCTGTCCCCGAAGCTGTCAAGATGGCCGCGCCAAGCCCGGACGTTTCCGTTGTTTTTCCCCGGACCAGCGGGCGGTTGAAAATATCCGCAGAAATCTGGCAGATTTGATCGCTTTGGGAAGCACCTCCGGAAACAGCCAGTTTTTTAATCTTTGTTTTACCCCGTTTTTCAAGGATATGAACACCGTCCAGGAGGGCATAGGCCAGTCCTTCGATGACAGCCCGGTAAACATGGGCTTTGGTGTGTACGTCTCCAAATCCGATCATGGCCCCTTTGGCATCGGGATGATTCAGCCCGGGGCCCCAGTATGGTTGAACCACAAGACCCATGGCCCCGGGGGGCGATTGAATCAGAAGATTGTCCAGTTCCAGTTCTGGCGGGATTCCTTTTTTTTCGGCTGTGGCCACTTCTTTATGGGCAAATTCGTTTTTAAACCATGTAATCATCCAGTAGCCCCGGAAGATTTCAATTTCGGGATTGTAGTGGCCCGGAATGGGAGCCGGGTAGGGCGGCATCAGGGGGATGGCTTCAAAATAAGCGGCGCTGGTGGTCTGGACCGTGGCCGTGGTTCCGAAACTCAGACTGGCCATGTCCGTGTTGAGGACGCCCATTCCCAGAGTTTCACATCCTTTGTCAGAGCCACAGGCAATCACGGGGAGTCCTTCACAAAGGCCCGTGAGTTCTGCGGCTTGCCGGGTGATCCTGCCAATAGTCTCTCCAGGCGGGATAAGCTCAGGGAGTTTTTCACGCTCCACATGAAAGACCACCGAGGCCGGCTCCAGTGACTTGCACCAGGTCATTTTTTTATAGTTAAAGGGAAGGTGTCCGATCTGTGACGCCACGGAATCCTTGAATTCTCCTGTGAGCCTGAAATTCAAAAATCCTGAAACCTGGAGGTATTTGTGGGTTTTCTTCCAGAGATCCGGCTGGTTCTGTCTGATCCAGTTGCATTTTCCATCCCGGTAAAGTTGTGACACGAGCCGGTCCAGGTGTCCGATTTTGAGAAATGGATAAAGAACTGATTTCATTGGGAATTTATCAACTGCTTTACGTTGATCCAGCCAGGTGATGGCTGATCTTAAGGGCTTGCCCGACAGGTCTGTATTGATCATGGTGGCCCGTTGACTTGTGATTCCCATGCCGTGAATCGTTTCAAACAGATCAGGATTTTTTTGTTTCAAGCCCTGGCAGGCCCGAACCAGACTATTCCAGAATATTTCCGGATCTTGTTCAGCCCATCCGGGCTGGGGGCTAACATAGGGGTCGTATAGGATTTTTTCGGAAGCCAAAAGTTCTCCTTTGGTTGAAAAAATCAGTGCTCTCAAACTTTGGGTCCCGCAATCTATGGACAAAATAGTCTTTCCCATGGCTGCTCCTTTGGCGTCATTGGGTGTCTGTGGAGTGGTATGACCTCTTACCAGATTTTTTCTTGACAAGGTGAACATCCACTGGTATGACCTCTTACCAGAAACAAACGAATATGAAAAGAAAAATTTTAGCAGAGGGCTGGATTATGGGTAAAATTTTTTTTTCCAGGGATTTTTTGTCAACGTTATCGGAATTTTGCAAAGTGGTATGACCTCTTACCAGATTTTTCTTGACAGGGAAAATATCAAGTGGTATGACCTCTTACCAGAAGCGGAATTATCGAAACAGAACATTTAAACAGGGGATTGAACAATGCTAACTGAAAAATTGATGAAACCGGCTCAATTTGCTGAGCATCAACTTTTGACTGGGATTTTGAAGGGAGAATTTCCGCCAGGGACAATCCTGCCCGGAGAGAGAAAACTGGCAGAGCAGATCGGGGTTACCCGGCCGACCTTGAGGGAAACGCTTCAGAAGATGGCACGTGAAGGATGGCTGAACATCCGTCATGGAAAATCAACCATGGTTAAGGACTATATGAGCGAAGGCGGAATGGGTGTGCTTTCGACCATGGCCCGCTTTGGTGAGGATCTTCCCAAACGTTTTGTGGAGCATTTTCTAAAGGTGCGTTGTGTGGTTCTCCCTTCGGTTGCCAAAATGACCATGGAAATTAACCCGGAGGTTCTGGAGAGCTATCTGTTGGAGTCCAAGGACCTTGATGATAATCACCTGGCGTACACGGACTATGACTGGAAATTGCAGTTGCTGATGGCCACCCAGTCCGGTAATCCGTTTTTCCGGATTATTCTGAATGATTTTGATTTTATGTACAGGCAGATGGGTGCTGATTATTTTCTTTTAAAAGAGACACGGGCCGTTTCCCTGGCTTATTACAACGAGCTTCTTGAACTTGTACGCAATAGGGATGCGGAGGGTGTCTATGACAGAGTGGCCAGGGTGATGGACGATGCCCTGGCTCTCTGGAAGGCGTTTATGGCATGAAACAATCCCTTGCAATGGAACAGATGGATCAGGATTGGGACCTTGTTGTCATCGGCGGCGGTATCACAGGGGCCGGTGTGCTGAGGGAAGCTGTTCGCAATGGATTTCATGCCCTTCTCGTGGAACAGAGGGATTTTGCCTGGGGCACCTCCAGCCGATCCTCCAAGCTTGTACACGGGGGATTGCGTTATCTGAAAGAGGGTAACTTCAAATTGACACGGGAATCCATTATAGAAAGGGAGCGCCTGCTCAAAGAAGCTCCTGGCCTGGTAAGGTCTCTGGAATTTCTTTTGCCAATTTATCAGGGAAAAAAACCTGGGAAATGGGCCATGGAAGCTGGGCTGGCAATCTATGACATGCTCTCCGGAAAGTGGCGGCATCGATTTTTTGACAAAGATATTTTTCTGCAAAAAGAACCCCTGGTGGACAACTGCAGACTGATGGGCGGTTTTAGTTTTTTGGATGCCCAGGTGGATGATGCACGTCTTGTCCTGCGTCTGATTAAAGAAGCAGAGGCCCATGGGGCTATGGCCCTGAATTACACCCGAGCCATGGAGCTTTTAAGATCCGATACAGGCGAAATTAAAGGTCTTCGGATTGAAGACAGCGAGACACATGAACAAAAAGAAATCAGGACCAGACTTGTGATCAACGCAACAGGTGCCTGGGCTGAAACCCTCCATCCCTCACCTGAAAAAAATCAGCACCTCAGGCCTTTGAGAGGAAGCCATCTGATCTTTCCCAGAGATGTGATTCCCCTTGGAACCACTGTCAGTTTTTTTAATCCGGAAGATGGGAGGGCACTTTTCGCCATCCCCTGGGAAGGTGCTGTGCTTGTGGGGACAACAGATATAGACCACTTAAGCCCCCTGTCCATGGAACCATCCATCACACGAGACGAAGCGGATTATCTCATCAAGGGTCTTAAAACGGTGTTCCCATCCCTTGATCTTTCTCTTTCCATGGCCATTTCAAGTTTTTCAGGGGTCCGTCCTGTGGTCAGCGAAGGCAAGGTGGCAGCAGATAAAGAATCACGAGAGCATGTCATCTGGCATGACAAAGGACTGGTTACTGTAACAGGTGGAAAACTGACCACATTCAGGTCACTTGCCTGGGATACACTCCATGCCGCATTGGCTTATCTGCCTGTCCGAAAACTCCAGGGTAGAAATGAACCCGTATTTGATCGTGTCTCCGCTCCGGTGATATCCACGGCCTTGTCCGAAGAAGCCACCCGCGTCCTTTACGGACGATACGGAATGGACGCAGGGAACATGATTCGTCGCGCATTACCGGAAGATCTTGAGTATATTCCCGGAACACAGACCCTTTGGGCTGAGCTTCCCCAGGGGGCCTCCCAGGAAAAAATAAGACATCTGGATGATTTGCTTCTAAGACGTGTGAGAATCGGTCTTTTACTTAAGGATGGGGGCCGCATGTATATGGATCGTATCAGGACATACTGTGAACCTGCTCTTGACTGGGATCCTTTACGCTGGGAAAAGGAAATTGAAGATTACTTCACACTGTGGCAGAATTGTTATTCCCTCCCCAAAAAAGACGGCCAATAAATGAGATACCCCCTTTGGGGATAGGGTTATAAAAAAATAAGATGTCGAAGATTCCACCCGTTTTCCCTCCTTGTATTATGGCCTCCTCGCCCAACGATAAGGACATATTTCCTTATGTCCTTAAAAAATTCTTTTGACACAAAAGTCATACTTCATTTATGTTTGTCTAATATATTTAATTCTAATATATAAATTCTTGTGTTTAAAAAATCATAAATAGCCGTGATGGACAGATAAAAAGACCGGAAAGAGGCGCATGGTTTGAAAAAAGTATCGGTCAAAATTGCACTAGCTTCGTTTATTGTTCTCATATTGACGGTGCTGTTTCCTGATAAAGTCGGACGGGTATCCTCACACCTTGCCCGGTCACTGGACCAATTCTTCATCCTGTGTGAAACAGGAATTAAACATCTATTCCCAGGTATACATCTCACCAGAGAAATGATCTTTGCCATTCCGTTCTGGGTTCTTATTATTCTCTTATGTGTGACCGGAGTCAATTGGATCGTACGGAAACGGTTCAGGAAAAAAGAAGAACGCCCTGTTGAACTGAAGGACGTGGCCTGTGATGTAATCCCACCCAAGAAGGCTGATATCGCCAAGGGTGAGGAATATAACCGGGAAGTGGTGGTGCAGTTTTTTTTGAAAATTTATAAAATTCAGCTTGGGGCTATGAAAACGGCACCGGAAAAGTTCCAACCGGTGACCAGCATTAATGTCTGGCCCAAAAGGGTTTACGAGTTAAGTGTGTTCCATGAGGGAGACTGGGTGTCACGACGCCTGACCATTGGCCCCTTGGGTGATGACGGGGTGAGTAAAAGCATATGTTATTATGTTATTTATGATGATCATCTGGTGGTCAAAATTCCTCCGGAACCCATTACGGATTTTCAGGAATACTTAGCCTGTATCAAGGCTGATTTAAGGATTGCACGGCGCCTGTCTCCCAAGGAATGTATCATCCCTCGGGTCTCGGTTATCCTTGGGCGCCTCGTGTCCCATGGCTCGAAGAAGGTTGACGCACGATACCTTGAAAAGAGGTATGTGGATCGACTAAGTACAAACGCCCAGTTCCAGGAGTATCTGAAAATTGGGGACACGTTTGCTTTTTTTATGGACCTTTCCCGCTACTATTTTCTGAGCAGTGTCCTCACGGAAATGCACGATATGGAAAACGCCATGCCCCAGGAAATCCTCAGGCATCCCCATATCATTTGGGATACCTATGAGTTTGAAGGGCGCTATGGCATTGAAAATGCGCATATCGGCTTTGAAATGCGCAATATATATGATGAGTATGAACGTGAGATCAGCCGCCTTAAGATTCAATATGGTGTCACCAAAATCACTCCCACCTTCACCATAAAAAATTGGTTTCTGATTCATCTGTCAGGCCGGGGACGAATTGAATCGGAAGGGGACTATTCAAAGAGCTTTTTTGAAGATTTGAACGCACTTTCAAGGGAATCCATGATTGATAACCGTATGTCCATTGAAAGTTACCGAAAAGTCATCCGGGAATTTATTTACACCTCCACCATTGCCCGGTTCAAGGCTGAGATGGGGAGCATTGTAACGAATCTGATCGGGCTATTGATATGGCTGGGTCGCAAACAGATAGCCATGAGAGACCTTAAGCCGGATAACCTTCTGATCGCGGGTGATCCGGGGAAATACCCCCATTTTCTTCGTTCTCCGGATCAGTTTTCCATGGGATTCATTGATGTGGAAACGTCTGTTGATTACGGCAAAGACTCCCTTGAGGATATCATACAACCCCAACTGGGAGGGACTCCCAAATACGCAACGCCATCCCATCTGTTTCCCAATGAACTGATCATTTCCGTTTTTGGGGATTTGAAACGGATTCTCCATCTTCAGGACTGGTATGCGGCGGTGGCCATGATCTTCAAGGTGATCACCGGAGGTACTCTGTTTGAAAAAACAGCCACACTTCTCCCCGAAATCAAACGGATTATGGAAGCTCCTTTCAATGATGGTGAACAGCTTGCTTCCATCATCGAGTATGTCAGCCGGATGTTCTGGAAATGTTCTGTGGAAGAATTTTATGAACAACTGGAAAAGAATCGAAAGATCTTGAATACGGTTCATGTGATTGTGCTTGAAAATGACAAACGAAGTCTCATTTCCCAGATGCTCAGGGAAAAAAAGATCCTTTCGGCAAGAATAGCCGTGAAAATAAAAGATCAGACCTTGTTCAAAAGCAAGCAGAACAGAGATTTTCTTTTCCATTCCCCACCACATAAAATTACGGCCATGAGAAAGAAATGTGAAACGGCTGGGGAACGTATGTTGAATAAAAAAGAGGAGATCGTTCAGTTTTTACACGAATTTGAGCTGCTAAAAATACAATACGAGCAACGGTGTTCAAATATTGATTTTTTGAAATCGCCAAGAACTGAAATTCCTGTTGCCACAATTATGGAAGTGATGTTTAATATCGTCATGACCGCCATGTATACCGAACCCTGGGGTGAGTTGATTGATGAGGGGGAAAACCAAAGAACGGAAGGTGATATGGCTGAGTCATATGAAGCGACAATATAAGATGGCGTCGTATAAAGTCCCATATGCGGCGTTATAGTGTTTGGCCTATGGACCTTTTTCCATAGCCATCCGTTGCCTTTTAAGAGTACATCATATAACAATGAACGATTGTGACCACCGAAGATGAGGAACGAGAATGCCGATTTTGACATTGAAATTTAAAGATAATGTTATTAAAACGTATCCCTTCACCAAGGATAAACCCATGAGTATCGGTCGAAGGGAGAATAATGACATTGTTATCGCCAACCTCACGGTATCAGGGAACCATGCTAAAATTGACTATAACGGAGATGGCTTCATCCTGACGGACCTTAAAAGCAAAAATCAGACATTTATCAACGATGAACCCGTGACATCCATTCAGATGAACGATGGGGATGTCATCACCATTGGCAAACACACGCTTTTGTTCCAATTGGAAGACGGAGATCTTATTCCCTTGGATCATGAAAACGGAATGGACCAGACCATGGCCATGAATACCGAAGCCCACAGGGGCTTGATCAAACAGGCCATGATGAATGTCAAAGATGAGCAGAGAATCGGGGTTCTGGGTTTTGTAGAAGGCGGCGATGGTAAAATCGAATTGAATCGGAAACTGACCAAAATCGGGAAGGATCCTTCCAATGATATTATTGTTCATGGGTTTATGGTCGGGAAAACGGCCGCATTACTGAGCCAGACCCCCCAGGGATATTCCATCAGCCATTACGGAGGGTTGTCCAAGGTCAAGGTGAACAATCAGGTGATCAAAAATTCCGTGCTTCTTGAAGAATTTGATGTGATCCAGATCGGATCGGCTGAATTACAGTTTTTTTATAAATAGTGTTTTATTTATGTTAATCATTGCCTATGAATACCTATGTGTATGATGGTCATGGCCCAAGGTTTTTGCGTGTGATACCCTTTATTGCAGTTCTGGTTTCAATTGTATGGGTATGTGGGGTGGATGCGGCCGACAATCTGCAGTTTAGAATTGCAACCTACAATGTGGAAAACTTGTTTGACCTTGAAAACCAGGGGACAGAATACACCGAGTATATTCCCGGGGGGAGTTCAGGATGGGGGCCTGACATCGCTCATATCAAATACAACCATATGTCCCAGGTTCTGTCGGATCTCAAGGCCGATCTGGTCGCTCTTCAAGAGGTTGAATCCGAGGGTGCCCTTATTCGTCTTCAAGATCAATTGAAGGAAAGGGGTATGATTTATCCCCATCGGGCTTTTTTGAAAGCCGGTAAACAGGCCGTGGGCTGTGCTCTTTTTTCTCGTTTCCCCATTCGAAGACAGTCAGGTATTCCCGTGCGTCACGGACGGGGGAGAAGTATTTTAAAGGTTGAGGTGGATGTCAAAGGGACCCCTCTTCTTCTCTATATCAATCACTGGCAATCAAAGAAAAACCCTGAAAGTGCCCGGATGGATTATGCCCGGGCACTTGAACAGGACATGGGCTCATTGAAGCCCCACTGTGATTTTGTGGTTTTGGGAGATTTTAATTCCGATTATGACGAGTACCGGACTTTTTTGAACAACAGGTTCCTGAACGACACAAACGGGGAGACCGGAATCAATCATGTGCTTGGAACCGTCCGTTTATCCCAAGCCATTACGGAAAAAAAACTGGTTGAACCGGGCTGTGAACGATGTCTGTTTGATCTCTGGCTGGAATTTCCCATTGGGGATCGCTGGTCCTATCTTTTTTTTGGCAGGAAAGGATCATTGGACCATATTCTGGTTCCGGCATCCCTTTACGATGGCCGGGGCATCAACTATCTGGCGTATTCGTTCAAACGTTTTATGCCGGAATATGTGTTTCAGGGCAAATCCCTGAACCGCTGGCAGTTAACAGACAGGGGGCATGGGCGGCATCTTGGCATAGGATATTCAGATCATCTGCCCCTTTACGCTGATTTTACGACACAGATAAACTGACGAAGACGTGGGGTTGTACTTGACACCCTTTGGGTAATTAAATACTATCGGGATACATGTGATTGAAGATCCTATAATCAGAAGGTAAATACCATTGCGTAAAACTGTTTCAGTCGCAGTATTATTTGCAGACATCGCCAGAAGCACCCAATTGTACGATATACTCGGAGACAAACGGGCACAGATCCAGATTACGGATTGGTTAAAGATTCTGTCCGAGGTCACGGTCAGGCACAGAGGTCTTGTGATCAAGACCATCGGTGACGAAGTCTTGTGTACATTCAGAAACGTTCAGCATGCTGTGGCCGCAGGTAAAGAGATGCATCAGGCCCTGGACAGGATGCCGGTTCAGGACGCTCCCGAGGTAGGGTCCCCCAATATCTACATCGGAATTCATTGGGGTCAGGTCATTGTAGAAGAGGGAGATATCTTCGGGGATGTTGTGAATGTTGCCGCCCGTCTGGTGACCCTTGCCAAGCAGCGGCAGATTCTTTTGAGTGAAGATGCCATGCTTAACCTTTCGTCCGATGAGCAGAACCACACTAAATTTATCGACATGGAGGTGGTCAAAGGAAAGTTCGAAGAAGTCAGGTACTTTGAATACATATGGGAACAACTGGATCTGACCATGATCGTGGATAAGAACCTGGATAAAAAAGCCATGATGTATTCCCTGGAGTTGAGAACAAAGACCCATATCACCCTGGTTGACCAGACTCACCCTGTGGTCACCTTCGGGCGCCAGGGCCATAATGATTTTATCTTAAAAAATAAGCGTGTGTCCCGCACCCATGCCCGCATTGAGTACCGATGGGGAAAATTCGTTTTGATTGATCAAAGTTCAAACGGAACCTATGTGATTGACCAGAAGGACAAAAAACGATTTCTCAAACGGGGTGAAACCGTTCTGCCCCCAAGCGGTTTTTTGAACTTTGGCGACGAAACCGGAGAAAACTCCTCTGATACCGTCCGCTTTACCCGGAAATAATGCCTCTTAATCCATTCCCGGAATGTACTTCGCTCCAGTCATTTTCCAAGCGTTTCCTTTAAAAAAATAAATATATACTACGAAGAACAGAACGCTGCAAAGCCGCAACCAAAATGCAGGTCTCACACGGAGGCGTGCCCCTGGCAGCCCTGCGGGGCCAAACTTTTGAAAAGTTTGATAAACATACATTGCCTTTCTTCGAATGTTTCTTATTTAACATATTCTTACACACCAAACACCCCAACCCATTTGCCCAGCTTTTTAAAAGCTGGCCGCCGGAGGCATGTTTTTCTTCGTGCTTCGTGGTTAAACAGTTTTTTTATTTCGTTTCCAGGCAAAGCCTGGAAACTTAAATTTTTTTTATTCAACATGAAGGACATGAAGTTTAGGGTGGAGATGTTTTCTTTTCTTCATGGTAAACTTGTTTTTTCTTTTTTTAAAACCACCCGTTCGCGTAGCTCACCGAAGGACACGAAGTGAACGAAGAAAAGCAAATAATTTTAGTATGTTATTTTGCCATTCTCCTTAACTCAGTGAGAGACCGGTTTTAGATATCCAGTTTGGGAATAAAGCGCCGGATCATATCTTTTTCCGTGTTCATGGGATTTCGCCATTGAATGGAATAAATCATTTCCTGGCCGTCATGGTATCGGGGCTTCATATAGGCCACGGTCATTTTAGCGGGAAGGCTGGGGTCGTATTCCACCCAGAGGGTACGTCTGATATCCAGGTGAAAGTCCAGATAGATCTGACGTCCAAGGGTTTCGGCACAGATTTTTCGTCTGGGACCATCTGAGATGTCCGAGGCAACCACGATGGTGGGGCGGATGAAAACAATCTCCGGATGGCTCAACGAAAGATCAATAATCCACAAATGGCAGGTCATGATCCAGAGTGCCTGGTCACCATGGGCTGGCCCTTCCCATGTATATATATCATCGTAAATCAGCATGCGTCATGGCCATGTTTTTAAGCGAAACGTTCAAACACTGTAAACCCTTATTCCTGTGCAGGAGGAGCCGCCACACGTGGTGTGGCAGCCTTTGTCTGCGCTGCTTTCAAATTGCTTAGTTTCTTTTCGACCTTATCGCTAAGCTCCTGAATTTCAAGTTGGTAAAAAACTTTCTGTTTTTTCAGGGCAGTTGCAAGTTCATTTTTATCCGCCATATCGTTCTTCAGAGACTCGATGGAGTTTTTAAGGGCATCCTGGGCAGCGGAGATGGCTGGGATATCTTTTGTCCGTGTCTGAAGCTCCTGTGCAATGGTCACCAGCTTCGTGTGCTGATCACCCAGGTTGGCCAGATCTTTTTTTAGAGATTCATGGGTGGTCGTGACTTTTTGAATTTCAGAATCCAGGGCCTTTTTATCGATTTTGATAGAAGAAAGATAATCGATATCTTTTCCCATTTTTGAAATTTTAGCCGTGATTGGAGCCAGGGATTTTTCAAGGGCTGCTAATTTCCCATCCAGGCGTTTTTCAAACTCCGCGCTTGCCGTTTGGAGATCCTGGATTTCTTTATTGAGGTCATCGGCTGTTTTTTGGACCTCGGATGACCCGGTGTTATGCACCTGAACCACCTTGTTTTTCATATCCAGATACATAAACACGAAAATGATTCCGAGTATGGATGGAATGAGAATCGATAACAGGGTAATCTTCTGATTCAGCTTATCAAATCGCTGGTTCTGGGTGCTTTCATTATAAGTGTCACTATCATCTGAACCGAAAATAAAATTTTGGTTCTCGTTATTTTCCATCATGGTTTATTCCCATTCAATGGTTCCAGGAGGTTTGGAGGTGATGTCATAGGTCACCCGGTTGACACCGTTGACCTCATTGATAATTCGGTTTGAAATTCTTCCCAGAACCTCATAAGGAAGTTTGGCCCAGTCCGCTGTCATGGCATCTTTGCTGGTTACCGCCCGGATGACAATGGTGTTTTCGTAAGTGCGTTGATCACCCATGACCCCCACACTTTTTATGGGCAGAAGCACGGCAAAGGATTGCCAGACTTTTTTGTAGTATCCGGCCTTTTTGATCTCATCGAGGAGCACGGCGTCTGCTTCCCTGAGGACGTCCAGTCGTTCTCGGGTTATGGCGCCCATGATACGTATGCCCAGGCCAGGCCCAGGGAAAGGCTGACGCCATACCAGATCATCGGGCAGGCCGATTTCCGCTCCCAGTTGCCTGACTTCGTCTTTGAACAGGTACTTCAACGGTTCAACCAGCTTGAGTTTCATGTTTTCAGGAAGACCACCCACATTGTGGTGGGACTTGATCACATCCGAAGGGCCTCCAAAGGCCGATTGGGATTCTATGATATCCGGATAAAGGGTGCCTTGCCCCAGAAATTCGGCGTCTTTGATCCGTGACGCTTCCTTGTCAAATACATTGATAAACACATTCCCTATGATTTTACGTTTTTTTTCAGGGTCTGTCACATCCTTAAGGGGCGTAAGGAAATCATCTGCGGCATTGACAAACCGGATGTTCATGTCCAGATGACGGGTCAGGGTCTCCTTGAGGATCTTGCTTTCGTTTTTCCTCATGAGCCCATTATCAACATAGATGCAGGTGAGGTTTTTACCGATGGCTTTGTGAATCAGAAGGGCGGCCACCGATGAGTCTACTCCACCGCTCAAACCAAGGATTGCTTTCTTGTCGCCGATGGTTTTACGGATGTCTTCGATGGTGTTCTGGGCAAAGGATTTCATGGTCCAGTTTTGTTTGCATGAGCAAATCCTGAAGAGAAAATTTGAAAGAATTTCCCGGCCCATGAGGGTATGATCCACTTCCGGATGGAACTGGAGGCCATAGAGATTTTTTTCAGGATTGGATGCGGCGGCAACCCGTGTGTTGTCCGTGGATGCCGTGATGGTAAAGCCCTTGGGCAGTTCTGAGATGGAGTCGCCATGACTCATCCAGCACTGGGTTTTTTGGTCAATACCCTGGAAAAGATCACTGTGGGTGCTGATACTCAGTTCAGCAAAACCGTATTCTCGCTTTTCGGATCGTTGAACCTTACCGCCCAAGGCATGAACCATGAACTGGAGACCATAGCAGATTCCAAGAACAGGAACTTCTCCGTTAAAAATAAAGGGATTCACCTTTGGGCTGTCCTGGCCATAAATGCTGGATGGGCCACCGGACAGGATGATGCCTTCCGGCTTGACCTCACGAATATACTCCTCGGTGAGCATGGCCGGGGGAATGATCTGACAATAGACCTGGTGCTCCCTGACTCTTCGAGCGATCAATTGGTTGAATTGTGAGCCGAAATCAATAATCAGTATCATGAAAAACCTCAAAATGGTTGTATATCAGGCAGAACGACCTGCGAATGATTTCAAAGATAAACATAAAAGATGGCATATCAGATACAAAATGACCATGCTTTCGAAGCGTCAGATCAGACTTTTATCAATTTGCCAAAACACGATGAATATGGTAAAAACTGCGGAAAAAGTCAACTGATTTTAGAATGATAACGGTTCTTTTTCATGGGAAGGTTTACGTCCGGACCCCTCACGTGAGACGGATTTTTTGGAAAAGGAAAATGATGGTTCAATTAAGGGTTCAAATCTACGAAATCCAGGAGCCGGAAGAAGCGGAAGCCCTTCTTGATTTGGGGGTTCACTGCATCGGATCTGTGTTGGTCTCAGCTGAAGACTGGAAAATCCCTGCCATACGAAAGGTCATCGATTGCGTGAAAAGGCGATCGGGCCAGAGCAGTCTGATTCCTCTTTTTTCGGAGCAGGATCAGATCTTCAGGGCCATTGACTGGTACCAGCCTGATGTGATCCATTTGTGTGAAAATCTGACTATTACACAAGGGGATATCCTAGGTGACCTGATCCGACTCCAGGAAGCGGTGAAAAAAAACTATCCCAATCTTAAAATTATGCGATCTATTCCCATCGGAGAGACCGGGAAGGCTAACCGTGTCCCCACCCTTGATCTTGCCCGGCGTTTCGAGCCGGTCAGCGATCTTTTTTTGACAGATACCCTGATTGTCAGTCAGGGTGGAACAGATAAAGAACAGCCTGTTCACGGGTTTGTCGGGATTACAGGGCAGACCTGCGACTGGGGTATGGCCCGAAAATTGGTTGAACAAAGCAGGCTTCCTGTGATACTGGCAGGGGGGCTTTCACCCGGAAATGTTTTTGAGGCTGCCGTGACCACCCTCCCCGCCGGGGTTGATAGTTGCACACAGACCAATCAGGTGGACCAAACCGGGAAACCCATACGGTTCAAAAAGGACCTGGAAAAAGTCAAAACCTTTGTAAAGGAAGCCTTAAGGGCGGAGATGACAATGTTAAAGAAACAAGACACACTAAAGAAATAAAGGAAAGAAAACCATGTTTGAAGCAGGCGAATTCAGAAAAGGAATAAAGGTAGAGATAGACGGTGCGCCCCACATGATCGTTCAATTTGAGTTTGTAAAACCTGGAAAAGGCCAGGCCCTTTACAAGTGTAAGCTCAAGAATATGATCTCAGGCTCCCAGTTTGAACGGACGTTTCGTTCGGGTGATAAGCTGAAAAAGGCCAGCCTTGAAGAAAAGGAAATGGAATATCTTTATTTTGACGGGACAAACTACTGCTTCATGAACACCTCAAATTACGAGCAGGAATTTTTGACCAAAGAACAGTTGGGTGACAATGTGGATCTTCTCAAGGAAAACACCGCCTGTGCAGTTCTTTGTTTTGATGGACGCCCCATTGATGTGACCTTGCCCAATTTTGTGAATTTGCGGGTGATCAAGTCTGATCCCTGGGCCAAAGGGGACACCGCCACGGGAAGTACCAAGCCTGCTGTGGTGGAAACAGGATTTGAAGTCCAGGTCCCCCCCTTTATCGAAGAAGGCGAGATGATCAAAATCGACACTCGTACACGATCCTATTCAGAACGCGTCAAAGAATAAAAAATCCCTGCCGCTTGGGCGGTCTGGATTTTTTATGTGAATAAGGTGGGCTCGCCCACCTTATTTGTTGACTGCTTATGGGATTGAAACAAAAAGTAATTTATAGACATTCAAAGCCTCATAAACCCCGCAAAATTCTCACTCCATAGTAGGATGGGCAAAGCAACGCGTGCCCATCACTCTGATTCCCATCCCTATAAAATTCGACCTCCTTCGAAAATAAATTTCCCTTCTTCGTGGATTTTCGTGTTCTTCAGTGAGCGTAGCGAACGGGTGGTTTAAAAAAAGAAAAAACAAGTTTACCATGAGCATGAAGTTCATGAAGAAAAAAACATCTCCACCCTAAACTTCATGTCCTTCAGGACCTTCATGGTGAAATTGAAAAAGAGGCACACATACGTCCCATAAGTCCCCTATGTCTCATACGTCCTATTTTCCAATAAATAAATCATCCCTTGACCACAGCCAAAGGCCGGAGTTTGACCACCGGCCGTATCAGATCCAGCTCGGATTTGATGACATCCTCAATGTTTTTATAGGCCTGGGGTGCTTCACCGAGATCAAATTCACCCTGTCCTTTGCCCCTCCGGATTTTATTCCATCTGTTGTAGACCACATCGCCCATGGCTTTGTCGCATTCCAGGGGACTTAAGGTCCTGGAGGCTTGTTTTCGACCCATAACCCTTCCGGCCCCGTGGGAACAGGACATGAAGGATTCGGGATTGCCCAGGCCTTCCACAATATACGAAGGTGTTCCCATGGAACCGGGGATGATGCCGGTTTCATTTTTACGGGCCGAGGTGGCTCCTTTTCGGTGAACCCAGACATTCCGGCCAAAATGATTTTCAAGGGCCGCGTAGTTATGGTGAATGTTGATGGGTTTTTCAAAATCAGCACCCGGGAATACATGGGCAAAGGCTGCCATGAACCGGTCCATGATCTGGCGTCGGTTTTCCCGGGCATAGGCCAGGGCGAAATTCATATCATGGATATATTCCTTGCCCTCAGCGCTGGACACCGGAAGAAAGGCCAGGTCCTTGGCAGGAATCGCAGCATTCCACCGTGTATTCAGGGACAAGGCCAGTTTGTGATAATATTTTGCGATGATGTTTCCCAGGTGTCTGGACCCGGAATGGATCATCAGCCAGACCCTGTCATCGTCCCCGGCCTGGACTTCGATAAAGTGGTTTCCGCCACCCAGGGTTCCCAAATTTTTTCCGGCCAGATCCATGACATGGCTGGAAAACCACTTGCGATCCTTGAAGTTATCAATATGCTCATCCATGTTTTCCCAGCTCTGATTTCCCCGGTGTGACTTTCCTTCGCCGCAAGGAATCAGCTCACGGACTTGTGTGATCACATCCCGCAACAAAGGACGGGCCGTGTCCGAAGAAGCGATGGAGGTCCGCACGGCCCCCATGCCGCAACCGATATCAACACCCACGGCATTGGGAATGATGTCTTCCGTGCAGGCAATGACCCCGCCGATGGGCATGCCGTATCCGGGATGGCAATCGGGCATCAGGGCCACATGCTTATAGACGCTGGGGTGTCTGGCCAGATCTTCGGCCTGGGACATGGCCTCGTTTTCAATGACTGTGCACCACGATTTCAAAGGTACCCGGTAGTTGTCTTCTTTTTTGACCCATTTCATAATTGTATCCCTTCCCGAATAATGTCCGAGAAACTGTCCGCCAGTATCGCATCTGGCATTATAGTAAATTCACAACCGTGTCAGCAAGCTCCTTTTCATCAGGTGGTATTTGAACACATGAAGAAAAAACAATTAAATGGTTTACCACCCGCTCCCGATGGTCGCTGAAGAGCACGAAGCACACGAAGAAAGATGCCTCCGGCGGCCCTCCGGGGGCCAGATTTTAAAAATCTGGACAAATGGGTTGGGGGGCTGGACCCTTGAGGCAGTAACGATTATGCATTTAAAGTCACGGCATGACGTGATCTTAAAAAATCTGTTTGGGATAAGTCAAGAATGACCGCAGATGAACTCTGTGGTAAAAAATAAACTATCCGTTATGGTTAAAAATCATCTGGTTGTGGCTTTGCCGCGCTGTGCTCTTCGTGTCCTTCAGTGAGCACAGCGAACGGGTGGTGGGTTGAAAAAATAATTTTTTTGGTCATTTTATTTTATTGTTCAAAAGGAGAAAACATGGATAATGAAGCTCTCTGGCCATCAAAAACTTATGCGGGACGATTAAATGAGCTCACTGAAAAGAATAAAACCCTATAAAGCCATACCACCTCACGTTACCGTTGACAGGATCAGGATGATTATTGAAAACCTTGGGCTGGGATGGAAAGAAGAGCAGGTTTCAAATCAGTCAATGGTTTCAGCCTGTGTTTTAAAACTGATCAATCCCAAAAACAATCACGTCATCTTTCAATCATTTGGCAAAGGTAAATCCCATGACTGGGCCAGGGCCAGTGCCTGGGGTGAGATGATTGAACGCATTCAAAATATGGCGTTTTATATGATTTTGATTTACCCGACCCAACCGGAAATTGATTCTGCCGAGCCGAAAAAATTCAGATATTTTCCTGATGAAAAGACATTTATTTTGGGGAACGAAAGCAACTCTGATTTTTTCAACTATTTTAGCAGATTGGCTGGGGATGACATCACAGGGGAAAATACCGGGAAAGAAATGATCGGTGTCCCTTTCCTGAACCTGTTTGAGAACAAACCCGACTATTTACCCTTTCGCATGGTGCAGGGGGTTGTGGGCAGCAACGGCATGTGCAGCGGCAACACCAGGGAGGAGGCACTGAACCAGGGCTTATGCGAAATTTTTGAGCGGTATGTTTTAAAGGAATTCTATCTCAATCCCTTTTGTCCTCCGGATATTTCTGTTGAATGGTTCAAAGACACGGACATTTATAATCACATGATGTCACTTAAGCTGGATTTGGATTACAACATAACCATTAAAGATTGCTCTATGAATAAGGGCTATCCTGTTTTAGGGGTGCTGATAAGAAACAATACGGGGCACTATGCATTCCATCTGGGCGCAGACCCAAGCCCCATAACGGCTTTGGAGCGGTGCTTTACAGAGATGTTTCAGGGAGGGGCCATTCATTTTCTGCCTTTGCAGGAATTGGAGGCCAATGGACCCTGCGACCTTGACACCCTGTTCTGGAAAAGACATTTCAGCTTAACGATCAGCGCGTATTCAGGCCATTGGCCGGATAAACTCCTGTCGGACAAACCGGATTATGAGTTCACCGGTTTCAACCATCCGGTGTCCGTTTCCGACCATGAGGACCTGCAATACCTATTAAAAATCATAAAAAATGGGGATAAACAGATCTTTATCCGAGACAACTCCTTTTTAGGCCACCCGGCTTATTATATTTATATTCCGGGTATGAGTGAAATCACCAGCCTGCCCGACAAGTCGTTTTTATCCGCATTCCTCCGGTTCGATCATGTCCTGCCGGTTTTATGGAATATGGCTGACAGCACAGTGAACAAAAGGGCAGCCCTATTGGATGCGCTGGACATATATATCGGAAAATCACCCCATAAGGAATTCAGGATAAATGACTATTTCAGGTTTTTTAATTCACATCCATTGACCCGCATTTCGATCACCGAGTTGATGGCTTTATTGGACGTGAGCTTATTGAACGAGACCTTTGGAGACTATTTCGGGCCTGACGAATGTGAGAAGGACTCCCTGTTGTCTGTGATTGATCAGCAGAACAGAAATTTCAAGTTGCACGACCTGTTCAAGGTCATGAACGGACTCCCCAGGTGTTTTCACTGTGAAACATGCCAGGTGTCAGGTGCTTGCAATTACAGTTTTGTGATGGATATCTGGGAAAAAATGAAACGAATCATGGTGGGATAATTGAAATCGAAATCGGGATCGCAATGGAAAAGACGGTGGTCCCTTAATAGGAAAAAGGGCAAAAAAAGTCTCTGGCGGCCCTGGCCTGGCGCCAAATTCCTCAATGCATGTCCTTATCGCTCCCAGGCTCCTGCCTGGGAGTGTATACCGCATGGCTCCAGCCATGCCGCTGTTTTTTTTAATACCCAGATAAATTCCGAAATAAAATGGCATAGGTCCTATAAGTCCTATGGGTCTCATGGGACCTATAAGACCCATGGGACTTATGAAGATTTTATCGTTTAAGGATATGAATTTCGGGGCAATCGATTGTAGGGGCACGGCGTGTCGTGCCCTTGTTTGGAGGGATTAAAAACTGACCCAATAAAAACAATTTTACCACGAAACTCATGAAGAGGGTCGCCGAAGGCCAGCTGATTGGATCTGCTCAACAATGAGTCGGTATCCATCCAGAAATGGTAGATCGCGGTTCAGACCACGAGTCCGTCATAGCCTTGGCGACGACGGAAGGCCGCAAGGTTTTCGAAACCGCAGGCGTAAACTACGCGTACGCCCACGGATTTCGAAAACCTGAGAACGCCGGTATGGACCGTGAGATGCCGTTTCTGGGCCCGGCTAATCCTCGTCCTTCTCAGCTATGGCAGCCTTATACTCACAGCCCTCTGCGATACATTTGAGAAAGGTGCCTTCCCGTTTGGTTGTTTTTTCCACAAGAAAGGGGGCTCCGCATTGGGGGCAGGCCTGGGGCACGGGTTTATCCCAGCTTGCAAAGGTGCAGTCCGGGTACTTGCTGCATCCGTAAAAGACCTTGCCACGCTTGGATTGTTTCTCCATGATATCGCCCTGGCAGTCCGTCTCGGGACAGGGCACGCCCAGGGCGGCTCCTCCATTGGTATCGGCATGGGCAGACTGGGTGTTTTTACAGTCCGGGTAACCGCTGCAGGCCAGAAATTCTCCGTAACGTCCCTGCTTGATCAGCATGGGTTTTCCACATTTGCTGCAGACCTTGCCCTCGGCCAGCTCAAAGGAGGGCTCGATGGAGTGGATCATACCTTTTTCATCACGTTCGTAGTTTCTGGAATAAGTGCATTCCGGATAGGCATTGCAGGCAATGAAGGTCCCGTTTTTTCCGATTTTGATATGAAGCTCACCTTTTTCACAGACCGGGCAGTGCTGGCCTGTTTGAAGGCCCACGCCTTTGACACTGACCATGTTGTCTTTGGCTTTTTCTACTTCCTGGGCAAAGGGGCTGTAAAAATCAGTGAGCAGTTTTTGATATTCAATTTCAGATGATTCAACACGGTCCAGGTTGTTTTCCATGCGGGCGGTGAAGGCAATATCAAATACATCCGAAAAATTCGATACCAGAAGATCATTGACGATAAAACCCAGCTCACTGGGCCTGAAATATTTATTGAGCAACTCCACATAGCCTTTACTCCGGATGGTGGAAAGGATGGAGGCATAGGTGGATGGGCGCCCGATTCCGTTTTCTTCCAGTTCTTTGACCAGTGATGCCTCGGAAAATCTGGGGGGGGGCAGGGTGAAATGCTGTTTGGGATCAAGTTTCAGCATGGAGAGAAGCATGCCTTCCTTCAGGTCCGGAAGCACTTGTTTGCCGCTGTCTTCCTCTTTTTCCTTTTCTGTTTCAATGGACATGTACAGTGCCATAAAGCCGGGGAAGCGAACGGTGGAGCCACTCAAACTCAAGGTGTAGGCTCCCGCCTTGATGGAGATGGTATTCTGGTCTATCAGGGCTTCCTGCATCTGGGAGGCCAGAAAACGTTTCCAAATCAGGGTATAGAGGTCCAACTGGGATTTATCCAGATAGGGGGCCAATTTTTCCGGCGTGTTATAGACTGAGGTGGGTCGGATGGCTTCATGGGCATCCTGGACCTTGTTTTTATTTTTAAAGAATCTGGGGCTTGATATGGTGTATTCTTTGCCGAAATTGGACCCAATGTATTCGATGGCTTCTTTGGCAGCATCATCGGCAATACGCGTGGAGTCGGTACGCATATAGGTGATCAGACCCACGGGCTCACCGGGTTCCAGTTCGATGCCTTCATACAGTTGTTGGGCCACAAGCATGGTTTTGCTTGCAGTGAACTTGAGCCTGTTAATGGCTTCCTGCTGGAGTTTACTGGTAATGAACGGGGGCAGGGGGTTCCGTTTGGTGGTCCGCTTGTTGATTTTTTCCACACGGTATTCCTGGGCTTCAAGCTCCCGTGTGGTGGCCATGGCTGTCTCCTGGTCGCTGATCTTGATTTTCTTCCCGTCTTTTTTGGTCAGTTTTGCCTGAAACGGCGGAGGGACATCTCCCAGAAGGTCAGCCGTGATGGACCAGTATTCTTCAGGAATAAACGCCTGGATGATGCGCTCCCGTTCACAGATGATCCGGACCGCCACACTCTGGACTCGGCCTGCGCTCAAACCCCCTTGAATCTTTCGCCAGAGAAGTGGGGACACCTGATAGCCCACAAGACGGTCCAGAATTCGTCGTGCCTGCTGGGCGTTGTATTTGTCGATATTCAAGGTCAGGGGGTTGGAAAGGGCCTCGTTGATCCCCTTCAGGGTGAGTTCATGGAATAGAATCCGGTGAAAGATTCTGCCTTTTTTCTTTAGAATTTCAGCGGTATGGTAGGCAATGGCTTCACCTTCACGGTCAGGGTCAGGTGCCAGGTAAATTTCGCTGGCATTGGCTGCAGCCGCCTTCAGGGTTTTGATAATATTGGCTTTACCTTTGATATTTTGGTATTTTGCCTTGAATCCGTCCTCAATGTCTATGCCGATTTCCTTGGGTGGTAAATCCTGAATGTGTCCGGATGTTGCAGTGATGTTAAATTTATCTCCAACAATTTTTTTCAGGGTTTTAATCTTGGTTGGGGACTCGACGATAATAAGCGGTTTACTCACAATACATCCTCATTGAGCGAAAACAGTTTTCCAGGGGATTGATTAACAATTCCAAGGAGTTCAAGTTTTAATAAAATGCCAGAAAGCAGACCCGGTTCCATGGATACCTTTCCATGGATATCATCAATATGAACCGGATAAGAATCAAGCACCTTTAATACAGACAAATCGCTAAAATCAAGATTAAATTTATTTTTTAAATGTTCAGTCCCTCCAGGGGAACGGATAGGACTCCCATTCGGGGCCGTGTCCATCTCAGCGAAAAGAGGTATCTCTTCTATAATATCCTGGATTGATTCCACCAGTTTGGCTCCTTGTTTGAGCAGGCTGTGGGTCCCGGAACTTTTAAAGGACCGGATGCTTCCGGGTACGGCAAAAACCTCCCGGTTCTGTTCGGCAGCCAAGCGGGCCGTTATCAGAGAACCGCTTTTTTGGGCGGCTTCCACCACAAGGGTCCCCAGGGACATCCCGCTGATAATCCGGTTCCGCATGGGAAAGTTCCGGGCTTCGGGCGGTTCAAAAAAAGGAAATTCCGAAATAAGCGCTCCGGAGTCTGCGATTTTTTGGGCCAGCCGTTTGTTTTCAGGGGGGTAAATCCCGGAAAGTCCGTTTCCAAGGATGGCCACCGTGGGATTGTTTGTCCCAAGAACACCTGAGTGGGCTGCCGTATCGATTCCCCTGGCCAGGCCGCTAACCACCAGAAAGCCGCACTGGGCAAGATCTGCGGATAAACGTCGGGCATTGGCCAGGCCATAATCACTGGCTCCCCGTGAACCCACAACCGCAATGGCAGGCCTATCAGGAATTCTGCCCCGGACGAACAGAAACGGAGGGGGATCAGGGATTTGAAGGAGCAAACAGGGGTATTCCCGGTCTGTCATCAAAATGATTCGGCATCCGTCAGCAAGGGCCGATTCCATATCCTTGACAAGGGGATCAGGGACTCTGTGCGTAAGAATGGACTGGGCAATCCGGTGGGATATACCCGGTACAGTCTCAAGCTCTTCCAAAGGGGCTTTAAAAACCGTCTTGGGGTTTTTGAACCGATCAATCAGCCGCTTGAAGAGCAGGTTGCCGATTCCAGGAACACTTTTTAGTGATAACCATGACAGATATTCCATAGGGACTAATCAGGCACATAGTTGAAAAGATGGCCACGGGGCATGTCTGAAACATCAGGCCGGCCGGGGTATGTCCATCATCTTTAACGCCATGTAATCAGGCATGTTATTCAATCCGGGTGAGCATGGCCTCGGCCTTGTTCCCGGGAACGGTAAACGGATAATCCACCACCACTTTTTTCAGGTATTTCACGGCATTTTCCTTGTCATTCAGGGAATGATAGGAATAACCGATTTTTAGCAGGGCATCGGGTACCTTTCCCCCGTCCGGATAGGTTTCAATGAGCCGGGTAAAGGTTCGTATGGCTTCGGTGAAATCGTTCTGGGTGTAATGGATTTCTCCGGTCCAGTAAACGGCGTTGTCAGCAAGGTTGTGGTCGGGGTACTGGGATACCACGCTTTTAAACAAGGAAATGGCTCGGGTATAGTCTTTGCTTTTCAAGGCTGCGAAACCTTGATTGTAGAGGCTCTCCGCAGAGGTCTGTTTCTGGGATTCACCCAGGTTCTCTTCTTCAATGGAGCCTTGCTTTTCAACCGGTGTGTCAGGAGAAAGAAGAATCCGGTCCTTCTTTTTATCGGTTTTGTCCAAAGAAGCCTGACTATCTCTGGACGGGTAATCTGCGGCTGACAAGGATGATTCCCTGATAAAGCCTGATTTCCTGAGATTCTTTTCAAGGTCGGCAATGGTTCGTTCATGATTGTCCACCATGAACTGGACCACTGAAACACGGTGATAAATTTCCTCGATCTTCTGGTTTGCTTCTTCAAGCTCTGTGGAAAGCTGGGTAATGGCCTGGCTCTGATCCGGTCTGACGGACTGACATCCTCCCGCAAGGAAGACACACAAAACCATGGATAAAAGAGTCGCAGGCGTCATTATTGAAGAAAAAGTCCTGGGTCGTGTCATGCAGGTTTTCCTCCGGTCGTGCATGGGTATATCCTATGGTACGTCCAAACCCATGCATGAACAATCATTTATTTTTATTTTCCCATGCAAGCAGAATGGGGCTTGCGACAAAAATGGATGAATAGGTCCCCACGGCAATGCCGATCAGCATGGCAAAGGCAAAATTGTGGATGACCCCGCCTCCGAACAGATAGAGAGCCAGAACAACCAACAGGGTTGTCAGGGATGTGAGGATGGTCCGGCTCAGGGTTTCGTTGATGCTTTTGTTGATCACTGTTTCAAGGTTAGCCCGAGTGCTTTTTGTCGTGTTTTCCCGGATTCGGTCGTACACGATAATGGTGTCGTTGAGCGAGTAGCCGATGATGGTCAGAAGAGCCGCGATGATGGGCAGGGTGAACTCAATGTTCATCAGGGAAAAGATACCCACCGTGATGGTGACGTCATGGACCAGGGCCACAATGGCTCCCAGGGCAAATTTGAGCTCAAGATACCAGCAGAAAGCAATGCTCACTACCAGGGCAAACAGAATGAGAAAGGGCATCCCCGCACTGACGTTCATAAAGGAAAGCTTGTCGATCTGGGTGATGAAATAAACGGGAAGGCCTATGGCCGCAGCCATCAAACCGCTCATCATCCACTTCAGCTCAAACCGTCCGGAAATATAGATGGCAATGAGAAGCAGGGCAAAAAACATGGCAAGAAGTGCTTTTTTCCGGAGATCCTGACTGATCTGGGGCCCCACCATGTCCAGGCTGACGTCGATGACGGCAACTCCTGTGATTTTGGCAAGCCTGTCTTTCAGGGAATCGGTGAAATTCGAGTCAGCCATAAAAGAAAGGGGGGTTCTGATCTGGAATTCATGATCCGTGTCGGTTCCGAACCTCTGGACCGATGATTTTTCAATGCCGGTTTCAGCCAGTCCCTTTTTGATATCCTCGATGTTGACGCTGTTCTGGAATTTGATCTGGATGGATGTTCCACCTTCGAAATCAACACCGTACCGCGGACCCTTATGGATGATCAATGATGCGATGCTGATAAGGACAAGGCTGATGGACAGGATATAAGCCACGGTGCGAAAGCCGATGAAATTAATGTTCATGTCAGATTTGATAAACTGCATAAAAAGATTCCTTTATCCTACGAGAGCTTAAATGCTGAGTTTTTTGATATCAAATTTTGAAATCATAAAATCGAAAAACATCCGGGATACGATCAGGGATGTAAAAAGACTGGCCACAATACCCAGGCTGAGGGTGACGGCAAAGCCTTTGACCGGACCGGTTCCGAACTGGAAGAGAACCAGAGCCGCGATCAGGGTGGTCACATTGGCGTCCAGAATGGTCAGGGTGGCCTTTTCAAACCCGGCTGCAATGGACGCTGCGGGGCTTTGCCCCAGCCTGCTCTCTTCCCGGATACGTTCAAATATAAGCACGTTGGCATCCACCGCCATACCGATGGTCAGAATAAATCCAGCAATACCCGGCAGGGTGAGGGTTGCCTGGACCATGGCAAGGCCTGCGGCCATGAGAAGGATATTCAGAACAAGGGCGACGTCTGCAATCAGGCCGGCTCCGTTATAATAAATAATCATGAAAATAATCACGATGCCGCCGCCGATGGCCATGGACATCAGACCTTTTTTAATGGAATCCATACCCAGGGTGGGGCCCACGGTTCGTTCTTCAAGAATTTTAACCGGAGCCGGAAGGGCGCCTGCCCTCAAGGCAATGGAAAGAACCTTGCCTTCTTCAGGACTGAAATTCCCGGTAATCCGTGCGTGTCCGCCAGCAATTTTGTCCTGAATGACAGGGGCTGAATAGACCGTGTTGTCTAAGACAATGGCCAAACGTCTGTGGATATTTTTTCCCGTAATGTCGGCAAATTTTTTAGCGCCTTTTCTGTCAAAATCGATGGACACAAAGTATTTGTTTTCCATGGAGTCAAAGGAAAGCCTGGCATCGGTGAGAAATGCCCCGGTCAGAAGGACTTCTTTGCTGATCAGATAGGGCTCGTTTTTGGTGGCCACGCCCGTGGTGGCGTTCTTTTTCATGTCATAAAGAACGACTGTTCCCGGGGGTGGGTTGGAGCGAATGGCTTGCTGGACATTATGGTCGTCATCCACAAGTCTGAATTCAAGCACGGCTGTTTTACCGATGAGTTCTTTGGCATTTTTCGTGTCTTTGATGCCAGGAAGCTGAATCAGGATTCTGTTGTCCCCTTGTTTGCGGATGTCCGGTTCACTGACCCCGAATTCATCAATACGGTTCCGGATGGTTTCAAGGGCCTGGTCTGATGCGGATTTTTTGATTCTTTCAACTTCATCGGGAATCATGGACAGAATGTAGTCCGTGGTGCCAGCCAGATCTTTTTGTGACGTGATCTCAACATCCTGGAAATCGGCCTTAAGGATTGTGCTCACCATGTCTTGGGACTCGGGGGTGGGGATGGACACAAGAATATCCGAACTGTTTTCTATCCGTTTGACCATTTTGGGGATGATCTGTTTACCCCTCAGGGCCTTTTTAAGATCAAAAAGCTTGGCATCCATGGCGTTTTCCACGGCCTTTTCGGTCTGGACTTCAAGGACAAGATGCATGCCACCCTGGAGGTCAAGCCCCAGATTGATCTTTTTATTGGGCCATAGTTCAGGCTCACGGGTTCCTTTAGAATACATTACAAGGGTTGGGAGAATGTAAATGACGGCAACCGTCATGACCAGAAGAACACCAAAAAGTTTCCAGGAAAACGCTTTCAATGCTTAAATCCTTTCTTAATTGATGATTAACTCTGCAGATGAAGAATAACACCTGCGCCAAACCAAGCACGCAGGATGAATTGTTTTAGAGTTTGACAGCAATGTTTGCACGGGTGACTTTGATCCGGATTTTTTCGGCGATTTCAAGCTGGACATCCGTATCTTCAACTTTGGTAACCACCCCGTGGATTCCACCGGACGTGACGACTTTGTCGCCTTTTTTCAGGTTTGTGATCATCTCCTGGTGCTCTTTGGCCTTTTTCTGCTGGGGCCGGATCAGAAGAAAATAAAAAATCACGAACATCAAAATGAGTGGAACAAAAGCGGCAATTCCTCCGGGCTGTGATCCTCCCGAGTTTGCACCAAGGGCGTAAGCAACGTTCATGAAACAACACTCCTTATATAACATAACAGTTATCGTTAACAGGGATGCAGAACAAAAACATCCCCTCATTATTTATGTTTAAAACCGGGCCTGATTTATGAAGTAAATAAAAGGAACCGGCTTTATTTGAGGCCATATACAGTGACAACTGATACAGTAAAGTGAAAAATGTGTCAACCTGCAATTGCCAAGCTGTCTATTCACAGACGATTCGACTCTCTCCGGGAAGCATGCCGATGTTTGCTTCAATGGTGATGGAAATACTTCGTTTGTCTTCGATGGACAGAATGTCACCCCGTTTTTTGTTCAGAAGATAGCCAGCAACGTCCGGGTGGACAAACCCTTTGGTCGTTGTAATACCTTCCTTGAGGGTTTCCAGGCTTAGTTTCCGTAAAAAGGCAAGTGCAAATGCCTCGGTGGACAAGACCAGCCCTTTTCCCTTGCAGTGCTTGCAGGTGATGAAATTTCCGAATTCGATGGGTGGCCGAATGCGTTGCCTGGACATCTCCATAAGGCCAAACTGGGAAATTCGGCTGATTTTGGTCCTGGCTTTATCTTCCTTGAGAAAGTTTTTGATGGTGGTTTCAACGGCGATTTTGTTTTTTGATTCTTTCATGTCAATGAAGTCAATGACGATGAGTCCGCCAAGATCTCTTAGCCTCAATTGCCGTGCCACTTCTTCGGCCGCCTCGATGTTGGTCTGTCGGGCTGTTTCCTCAATGTTACGACTCTTGGTGGATTTGCCTGAGTTCACGTCGATTGCGACCAGGGCTTCTGTCTGGTCAATGACAATGGAACCGCCCGAAGGAAGGGGAACCCTGCTTTCAAAGATGGATGCGATCTGACTTTCCAACTGAAATCGGGAAAAAATCGGTTTGTCCCCTTTGTGCAGTTTGACCAGCCCCATTTGACGTGGAGAAATGAGTTTTAGAAAGGTTTTCACTTCTTTGAGGATGGCAGGATCATCAATCAGAATTTCGGATACATCCGGGGTGAGGTAATCACGGATGGCCCTTACTGCCAGAGTCATTTCCTTGAAAAGAAGAGTGGGGGCCGGTTCTTTTTCCGCAATTTTGTTGATGTCCTTCCACAGACGCATCAGGTAACTGACATCTTTGGCCATCATGGTTTTGGTGGCATTTTCACCGGCCGTTCGGATGATAAGTCCATAGCCTTCGGGAAGCTTCAATTTTTCAATAATGTCCTTAAGGCGCGTCCGTTCAGCTTCATCTTCAATCTGTCGTGACACCCCTTTATTATCACTTCCGGGCATCAGAACCACGTGGCGTCCAGGGAGTGATATGAACGTTGAAAGCATGGCTCCTTTGTTCATGGACGCATCCTTGGTTACCTGAACGATCAGTTCCTGACCCCGTTTGATGACTTTTTTTAAGCTTCGATCACCGGTGGGGTTGTCATGAAAATAGTCGCTGTGGATTTCCTGCATCTGAAGAAAGCCGTGCCGGTCAGATCCAAAGTCCACAAAGACAGCCTGAAGACTGGGCTCAATCCGGGTGACGATTCCCTTGTAGATGTTTCCCTGGATGCTTTCTTTGGATGTGGTTTCTAAATGGAATTCTTCGAGTTTTGATTCGTTAACCCTTGCGATTCGGCATTCTTCAGAGTCAACGGCATTAATGAGAATTTTTCTTGCCATAGGGTTTTTGTTTTGGTTACCTCCATTGGTGAATATGGTGCATTATGGTGAGTAATAAAAAGAATTTACGCATAAATAGATAATTGAACGGAACAAGTCAATACAAATATGCCTCCAACATGTCCGGCATGGCGCAGCACAAAGAGTCAATCGGTAATGTATCATGGGTGATACGGGCATGATTGTCAGATGCTCCTGACGAAATAATTCACGATTATATAGTAATGACAGAAATTTGCAAGCGCCATGTCCGATTATGTGCATAGAAAAATGCCACTATTCGTTGAGGTGTCGGTCCGGACGCTCTTTTGCTTGATATTTTAGAGATAATATGGCAATACAAGTGACTGCTCTGTATGATAATTTTAAATGCATCAATTCCAACGTCGACGTTTTAAAAGTTCATCAAAACGACATATATAATTTTTTTTAAGCATAAAGACAGGCCGGAGGTAAGAACCGAACATGGAAGAAAAATACATTCCCAGGGACATCGAAGATAAGTGGCAGAAGAGATGGGAGGATCAAGGCGTGTTCAAGGTTGATGCGGACAGCCGGATGGAGAAATATTATCTCCTTGAAATGTTTCCTTATCCTTCGGGCAATATCCACATGGGCCACGTGCGGAACTATTCCATCGGAGATGTGGTGGCCCGTTACAAGAAGATGCGGGGATTCAATGTTCTCCACCCCATGGGCTGGGATGCCTTTGGTATGCCTGCGGAAAATGCGGCCATTGACAACAAGACCCACCCGGCTGCCTGGACCTATGCCAACATCGATACCATGCGCAAGCAGCTGAAACGCCTTGGTTTCAGTTATGACTGGAGCCGGGAAATAGCCACCTGTACTCCGGAATACTACCGTTGGGAACAATGGCTGTTTATCAAGATGTTTGAAAAAGGCATGGCATACAGAAAAGAATCGTTTGTGAACTGGTGTGAACCCTGCCAGACCGTCCTTGCCAATGAGCAGGTTGAGGACGACTGCTGCTGGCGCTGTGGAAAACAGGTCCGCCAGAAAAAGCTCTGGCAATGGTTTTTCAGGATCACGGATTATGCCGAAGATCTTCTGGTTCATTGTGACAAGCTTCCGGGCTGGCCAGAAAAAGTGACCACCATGCAGAAAAACTGGATTGGGAAAAGCGTGGGGTCCGAGGCATGTTTTGCCATGGAAAATTCCGACACGGTTATTCATGTGTTCACCACACGGCCGGATACGATTTTTGGGGCCACCTTCATGTGTCTTGCCCCCGAACATCCCCTGGTGGAGGAATTATCCCGTGGAACGGAACAGGAAGGGGCTGTGAAATCCTTTGTTGACAAGATTGCCATGCAGGATCGTTCCAGCAAAGCCCTGGAAAATTATGAGAAAGAAGGGGTTTTTCTGGGTGTATACTGTATCAATCCCCTGACCGGACGACGTATGCCTGTGTTTACAGCAAATTTTGCCCTGATGGAATATGGGACCGGAGCTGTCATGTCCGTTCCCGCCCATGACCAGAGAGACTTTGACTTTGCAAAAAAATATAAACTGGATATCATCCTGGTCGTGAGTCCAAAAGAGGGGACCCTTGATCCCGTGACCATGGATCAGGCCTATACCGAACCCGGAATTATGGTTCATTCCGGTGAATTTGACGGCATGGACAGCAGGGATGCCATCCTCAAAATTACAGAACACCTTGAGGCAAAGGGCCTGGGCAAACGGACGGTGTCCTTCCGGCTCAGGGACTGGGGTATTTCGCGTCAGAGATACTGGGGAACTCCCATTCCCATGATCCATTGCCCCACCTGCGGTGTGGTGCCGGTGCCTGAGGAAGACCTTCCCATTGTGCTTCCCGAAGATGCGGATCTTCTGGATTCCGGGGGATCGCCCCTGGGGCATCTGGATGAGTTCAAACGGGCCACCTGTCCTCAGTGCGGACGTGCAGATGCACGGCGTGACACGGATACCATGGATACCTTTGTGGAATCTTCCTGGTATTATATGCGGTACTGCTGCCCGGATTACGATAAGGGTATGGTTGATCCCGAGGCCGTTCGATACTGGATGCCCGTGGATCAGTACATCGGTGGTGTTGAACATGCCATTTTGCATCTTCTTTATTCCCGGTATTTTACCCGGGTGATGAAGGACCAGGGTCTGGTTGATTTCAATGAGCCCTTTGAACGGCTTCTCACCCAGGGCATGGTAAACAAAGCCACCATCACATGCCCTGAACATGGGTATATTTTCCCCACTGATGTCGTGGATGGGGGAAATGGCTCCTCATGCAGACATTGCGGGAGCACGGTTGAGATCGGCCGGGTGATCAAAATGTCCAAATCCAAGAAAAACGTGGTGGACCCCAATGAACTCCTGGGAAAATATGGGGCTGACACCACCCGGCTGTTTTGTCTTTTTGCAGCACCTCCCGAAAAGGGCCTTGACTGGTCTGATGAAGGGGTGGACGGAAGCTTCCGTTTTCTGAGTCGGGTGTGGCGTATGATCAAAGCAAACGAGGCTATGATCAGGAATTCAACGGCCTATGACGGCAGCCTGGACAGCCTCGACGGAAAAAACCGGGAACTTTTTGCAAAAACCCATTTCACCATCAAGAAGGTGACCGGGGATATTGAGGATAATTTTCATTTTAACACCGCCATCAGTGCCATCATGGAGCTGGTCAATGTGATGCACACCCTGGAATTCGATTCCATAGATGAGATAAGGGATGCTGTTTACCATCTTGCGGTGGAAAGCCTGGTATTGCTTTTGTCCCCCTTTGTGCCCCATTTTGCCGAGGAAATCTGGGCCATGATGGGCCATGACAAAAGCCTTCTCAATGAAAACTGGCCCGTCCACAACGAAGATGCATTGGTGGAGGATGAGATGCTGATTGTCATCCAGGTGAACGGAAAGCTCAGGGGGAAATTCACCATCGAGGCCGATGCCGATGAGGCGACAGTCAAGGCCAGGGCCCTTGATGATGATCTGGTGAAAAAATTCATCGGGGACAAGGCCGTACGCAAGGTGATCGTCGTTAAAAACAAACTGGTCAATATTGTGATATGATAAAAGAAAACCAGACAACATCCAATATGTTTAAAGGCAGAGCTCTTTCTTTTTTTCTGGTGGGTCTCTGTGTGTTCTGCCTTGGGTCATGTGGTTACCAGCTGACAGGCGGGGGGAGTTTGCCTGCCGGGGTTCAAACGGTTTTTGTGTCAATGTTTGAAAACAGATCCTCGGAAATTGGAATGGAAAACACCGTGGTGAGTGACCTGATTTATGAGTTCAATCGTAATGGCCAGAAGGTGGTTACCGATTCCCGTGATGCCCACGCCATACTCAGTGGCGTCATAAAATCGATTTCCGTTGAAACGGTCAGCTATAATGCCGATCAGACACGTATGGAAAGCCGGGTGATTGTGATTGCAGATGTGGTTTTCAAGGGCAATGATGGTGCGGTGATATGGTCAGGGGAGGGTCTGGTCCAGAAGCAGGCCTTCAAGTCCAGCCGTGAGGATAAGCAGGTGGCTGAAAAAAACAGAAAAGATGCATTGGGCCTTGTTTCAAGACGTTTTGCAGAAAATGTCTATGCCCGATTAACAGATGATTTTTAAATCTGACGCGTGCCATCCGAAAAAAAAGGTCTGCCATTCATAATTAGTGGGCAGACCTTTTTTAATGTGTTAAAAAGCAAAAACATGATGACACGTCGGTTATCAGGCATTCATGCTGTTGACCAGTTTTGCAAGACGGGAAATTTTTCGTGACATGTTCTTTTTATTGATCACGCCTTTTTTCGCTGATACGGCAATAACGGATTTTGCCTTGTTCAAAATTTCCACGGCATTCTCAGCGTTGTCAGTTGACGCTTTTCTGACCAGTTTGATGGCGTTCTTCATTTTTGTTTTAATGGTCATGTTGTGCATACGTTTTTTAACATTCTGAATGGCGCGTTTTTTTGCAGATTTATGGTTTGCCAACGATCCGACTCCTTATCTTTACATGTTGAGTGTATGTGTTTTAATCCATGAATAAACCGTTTAAGGTTATAAACTTTGACAAATTATAGTTTTTTCCAGGACAAGTCAAGGGAAAAAACAAGGTTCCCTTCATTCCGGACAGTCCCAGGATATGTCCATGATATTTTTACTTTTCATTTTTACAAAAAGGCACTATGGAATGTGGGGCCGTTTAAGGCTTAAACCATGGACGATTTTAATTCCGGATTGATATGAAAGAAAACAGACGTGTGGTTAAAGCGGCGGGCATTGTGGGGCTTTACACCCTGTTAAGCAGAATTTTGGGGTTTGCCAGGGATATGGTCATCGCTTTTTTTTTCGGATCCGGAATGATCACCGATGCGTTTATCGCTGCGTTCAGGCTTCCGAACCTGATGAGGCGTCTTTTTGCCGAAGGCTCCCTGGTTCTGTCCTTTGTCCCGGTGTTCACCGATTATCTTGAAACGAAAAGCAGGGAAGATGCCTTCCAGTTGGCAGGGTCCGCACTCAAGGTTCTTACGCTGATTCTGGTGGTTGTGACTGTGTTGGGTGTTATATTTTCTCCATTGATTCTGTCCCTCCTTGCCCCGGGATTTGATCAGAACCCTGATAAGATGGCACTGGCAGTGTCCTTGACGCGCATTGTGTTTCCTTACGTGTTTTTTGTGTGCCTGGTGGCCCTTTGCATGGGCATTTTGAACAGTCTGGGGCATTTTTCCGCACCGGCCCTGGCTCCGGTCCTGCTCAATGTGGCCATGATCACGGGGCTGCTGGGTGGGGTTTATTTTTCCAGTGACAATGTATTTAGAATTAAATCCCTGGCCTGGGGTGTCATTGCAGGCGGTGCGATCCAGCTGGGTTTTCAGGTCCCCTTTCTGGTTCGGCAGGGATTCCGATTCTGGAAGAAAACCCCCTTGTTTCATCCGGGCCTGAACCGCATCGGCCGGATGATGCTCCCTTCGGTACTGGGAGCCGGGGTTTATCAGGTCAATATTGTGGCCGGAACCATTTTGGCCTCTCTTTTGGTTGAGGGCAGCATGACCTGGCTTTATTATGCGGACCGTGTTTTCCAGTTCCCTCTGGGTATTTTTGCCATATCCATGGGCACGGCGGTGCTCCCCAGCTTGTCGCGTCAGGCGGCATCCGGGGATATCAAGGGCCTGAAACACACTTTTTCCCAGGGACTCTGCTTTGTGTTTTTTATTACACTGCCGGCCAGTGTCGGGTTGATTGTCTTGAGTGAACCTATTGTGGCGGTGTTGTTCAAACGGGGAGAATTCGGCAGCCATGACCTTGTGATGACATCACGGGCCTTGATTTTTTACACCCTGGGCTTGTGTTCCGTATCGGCTGTGCGGGTAACCGCTCCGGTGTTCTATGCCCGCCAGGACGCAAGAACCCCGGTTGTCATTGCCGTTATATCCATTTTGATCAATATTCTGCTGAGTATGCTGCTCATGGGACCCATGCAACATGCAGGGCTTGCCTTTGCAACCTCCCTTGCCTCCACAATCAATCTTGCTCTGCTTTTGTGGGCCATCCGCAAACAGTTAGGGCGTCTGGGTGGTCGGGTGATTCTGTTGTCTGTTTTTCGATCCCTTCTCTGTGCCCTGGCCATGGGAGCTGTGGTTCATGGGCTTGCGATTTATCTGATTCCGGCATATAATGTTCCTGTATTTCAAATGATCGCAACCATGGTGTTGTGCATTGGAACCGGCATTCTGGTTTATGCTGTCCTGGCATTTCTGACCCGGAGTCCTGAGCTTCATAGCGTGATGACCATGCTTAAAAAAAGGTGAAACCGGATTGTGATGCCATTTAAAAAAATAATGTTTTCCGTGGTTGGAGGTCTGCTGGTTGTATTATCCTTCATTATTGTATTCAGGAATAACGGGTTGCTGGACCTGAAGGGCCGTCAGGATCAACTGGCTAAGGCGGTTCAGGAAAATGAAAAACTCAAGACGGATAACGCCATTCTTTTCAATGAAGTCAAACGTCTAAAATACGATGATGCCTATCTGGAACATGTGGCAAGAAAAGAACTGGGCATGATCAAGGGCGATGAAATCATCATTCAATTTCATTCGGATAGAAAGAAATAATGAAAAGTAAACACATGTTTTATACCCGGACCCTGGCGGACCTTTATCTTCGTCAGGGATATCTCTCGGAGGCTGAAAAGGCCTTTGGGGTACTTCTGGAAAAAGAGCCTGGTCATCCGGGTTACCTTTCCTCGCTGACACTTATCGCCCAACGAAGACATGAAGAAAAAAAACAGGCACTTGTTGATTTGGTCCGAACATGGGCGAGCCTTCTGCATAAGGCAAGCCCTTGTTCGGATTTGGAGGCCTGAACCATGCCCCTCCTGGCAAGAACCCTAAGGGAAATCAGTCAGATTCTTGTGCTTGCCATCCTGTTTGCCCTTGGTGTCAATGCCATGTCGCCACGGGGAATTGCCTTGATGGGACAGTGGGATGTATCTGAGGGGCTTGTCAGGGCCGGAGCCAAGAATGAGGTGATGACCCATGATCGGGAGATCACGCGAGTTCAGGATGCCTATGCTCTCTTTCAGACCGGATCGGTTCTTTTTGTGGATGCGCGGGACGAGACGCTTTATTCAGAAGGGCACATTAAGGGGGCGGAGTCTCTGCCAGTTTATGATTACGATGCTCATTTCGAGAATTTTATAGCCCGCCATCCCCGGATGGATCAGACCCTTATCACCTATTGTTCGGGGCGTGAATGTGAGGACAGCCACACACTGGCAACGTACCTGACAGATGATGGGTATACCAAGGTGGTAATTTTTATCGACGGTTATCCGGCTTGGCAGAAGGAGGGCTTTCCCGTTGAATACGGCCATTGAAAATGCAATGACGAACAAAAAACTGGAATGTCTGGTCCGCTGGACTCTGGGTGGTGTCTTTGTCTATGCCAGCATCCACAAGATCCTTGATCCGTCTGAATTTGCAAAAATCATATACGGGTATCAGCTTGTTCCGGGATATGTGATAAACCTGTCGGCCATCATCCTTCCCTTTGTGGAATTGTTTACGGGGCTTTTTCTATTGCTTGGAATTTACCCCCGCTCTTCGGCAATTCTTGCCAATGTGATGCTTGGCATATTTATGGTGGCCATCTCCATCAATCTGATCCGGGGACATGAATTTGACTGCGGATGTTTTTCGGTAAACAAAAACGGCCATACTGCGTCAAACATTGAGCTTCTGATCAGAGATGCAATCTGGTTTGTTTTTGGCCTGCTTCCTATTCTCTTCCGGACAGAACGTTTGTTCGTGATTCGGAGCTGAAACGTCTATAGAACAATCTATTTGAAGCCAGCCATGGCCCTGAAAAATTTACTTCTGTAAAGTATTTTTTCACATTGAATCTGTGCCATTTGATATGGCCTGAGAGCAAGAAAGACGACAAGGGCGTATATCCCTTTGATTATATTCATAGTCCCGCCTCCTTAAGAAAATGTGTGAACAGCTTCTAATACCGTATTTTTCTTGTATCGATAACGTGAGATATCAGGTTTTCAGGACATGATAAAGCTCTTTGTTCGGATTCATGTATAAAACCATTTAAAGATAGGTGATTACTGTTTTATCCTGGAAAAACGTACCCGTGTGTATTTTTTCGAGGATAGCTCCCACCTCCCGGTGGCAGGTGTCGCTGAACCCATTGTACTCGTCACTGATAACCTTGAGTTTGGCCGGAATTTTGTAATCCATGATGATGAGTTCATCCCGCTTCAGGCCGCAGTTGTATACCAGAATGGATTTGAGGTCACGGTTCACATATAAAAAAATGGGGGTATCCACGCAGTTTGTGCGGATGGCCAGGCTGTATCCCATATTTTCCGCCCCACTTAGCACAAGGGTTCTGACTTGAGAGTTTTTAACCAAAGATATACGTTCCATGGGTGTTGTCTTTATCCTTAGAAATGGGGCATGGTTTGGATGAAAAAACGACCTTTTCAAACGGTTCAAATGCTGGTAGAGTCTGATCTTAAATTTAAGGTCCCGAACAGGGCTCGTCCAGGCCATTATGCTACAATCATAAGTGATGCTCAGCCATAATCAATATCAGTATCCGTCGTTTCCTGTCAAACGTTAAGAGATTGATCTTGGATTCAATCATTTTTCAATACCGGAGCAAAGATGATCAAGGTCACATACCGAAGCGCTTTATTGAAAGAATTTCTCAAAGCTCTCATGCTTATCATTTTTTGCACGACCCTTTGGTTTCAAATTTTCGGAGATTTTATCAACGGTTTTTTCAGGGGCTTAGGCATTGCCCTTGCATTTTTCTGTATATGGGGCCTTGTGGAAGTGATCCGCTACATCAAAAAACTCGAAAACACCATTAAAGAGGTCTATGGTGAACTCTGGTACAGCGATTGAGCCTTTGTTCCTTAGGACACCGTGGCAGAACGCTCCGGACAGGGTCTAAAGGGGTAAGGATGTCTTGACATAATCGGGTAGTTTGGATATCAGTAACTGCATTGCAAAGAGATATTCCATCGGACTTAGCCCGGTGTGAATCATGAGATAATGGTAGAAGGGATAGCCCTGATGTCTCCGCCATCGGTAAGCCTCATGCGGGTTTTGTCGGTTTCCCAACGGGAAGCGGCCGCTGATCCATGCCGTAAATGTTGATGATCTCGTAAAAAGTCGACGGGTGGCTATGGGAAAAGGTCCATGCCATCAAATGTTAATCGGTTCTATGTTGAATCTTGGATATGTTTTGGAGGAACGATATGACTGAAATCATAAATATTGATGCACGTGAAATTCTTGATTCGCGGGGGAATCCTACGGTGGAAGCGGATGTTACCCTGTCCTGCGGTGTGGTTGGCCGTGCTGCGGTTCCCTCGGGGGCATCCACGGGCATTCGGGAAGCCCTCGAACTCAGGGACAAAGATGATAAACGCTATCTGGGCAAAGGGGTTCTCCGGGCGGTGAAGAATGTCCATGAAATCATTGCTCCTGAATTGATCGGTATGGATGCCACCAATCAGGTTGTTTTGGATCAGGCCATGCTGGCACTGGACGGAACGGAAAATAAATCCAGTCTTGGGGCCAATGCCATTCTCAGCGTGTCCATGGCTTCTGCACGGGCTGCTGCCCTGGCATACGGTGTTCCCCTATACCGTTATCTGGGTGGAATCAATGCCCGGATGCTTCCTGTTCCCATGATGAACATCATCAATGGCGGAGCCCATGCATCCAATAGCCTGGATATCCAGGAATTCATGATCATGCCGGTGAGTGCCGTCTCGATAAAGGAAGCTGTCCGCATGGGCGCTGAAATCTTTCATCATTTGAAAAAACAGCTCAAAGCCAAGAACCTGAGCACTTCGGTTGGGGATGAAGGTGGATTCGCCCCGGATCTGGGGTCCAATGAAGAAGCCATTCAGTATATCATGCGGGCCATTGATGCCGCCGGATATAAAGCCGGGACCGACGTCGCCATTGCCATGGACGCTGCGGCCAGTGAGTTCTACCACGATGGAAAATATGTCCTTGAATCCGATGGGCGGTCTCTCAGTGCAGCTGAGATGATCGACTATTATGGGGATTTGATCGATAAATACCCTATCATTTCCATTGAAGACGGTCTTGCCGAAGGGGATTGGGACAACTGGGCCCTGATGACTGAAAAACTCGGCACGTCGGTTCAGCTTGTGGGTGATGATGTTTTTGTGACCAATCCTTCGATTTTTAGAAAAGGAATACGTGAAGGCATTGCAAACTCCATTTTGATCAAACTCAACCAGATCGGCACCGTGACTGAAACCATGGATGCCATCAATATGGCCAAACAAGCGGGTTACACCACCGTGATTTCCCATAGGTCCGGTGAAACAGCAGATACGTTCATTGCCGATCTCGCTGTGGCCATCAACAGCGGTCAGATCAAAACCGGGTCCTTGTCGCGTAGCGACCGGGTTGCAAAATACAACCAATTGATCAGAATAGAAGAAGAACTGGGCCAGGCTGCAACGTTTTCAGGTGAACTTCTTGTGGCCAAGTCCTGATGGCGTCGTAAAAAGTCCCATATGCGGCGTTATAGTGTTTGGCCTATGGACCTTTTTCCATAGCCATACGTCGACTTTTTTACGAGTTCATCACATCTTGATTGTGAATGAAACGTGCCATTTATTATTTTCCAGGGAATTAAAGGGGTTGAAATTACCGATGCGGAAACGAATTGTTAGCGTCTATTTCATTCTCATATCCATGTGCTGGGGGGCTTCAACGGCCTTGGCCTATATCCCCACCAGTGCCCAGATTCTTGACCAGTATCTGAAAACAGTCGGACAGCTTAAACGCATGGAAGTCCAGGAAAAACTTGTCTATTTTGACACACGGATCAAAGAGGGAACCGCTGAATTCCAAGAAACGGTCAAATATTTTTTCCCGGACAGATTTCGTTCGGATATAAAGGCCCAGACAACAACAAAGAGCATGATCGTCACCTTTGAAAAGGCCCTGGTTCTTCTGGATGGTAAGATCGCAGCTGAAAAGGAAGTTGGCTTTGATTATTATAAAGATCTTCTTCTTTTCAGAAACAGGCTGATGCTCAGTGTCCGTCTTCAAAGTATTGGCATTGATTTAGGTCAGACGCGACTTGATCGTTTTGAAAATCGTGTTGTTTTTGTGATTGGGGAGCGGGACGATCACGGTAAGGAAACACCCAGTCTTTATGTGGACAAGAAAACCTTTCTTCCCCTTCGGCTTGTTTTCACCGGTGCGTCAACCGAAGAGGGGACAGAACTTTTTGAGATTCTGTTTCTGGAGTGGAAAAAATTTGGCAAGACAAAATTCCCTTCTCGCATTGAACTTTACAAAAATCATACACTGGCCAGGGAAATAAACGTGGAAAAAATCATCTGTGAGCCGGAGTTTGATGAGGCCCTTTTTGACGTGGATACCATCAAGGGGAATATAAGTCAACGCGGCGGGAGCCAGAATGAAACTATCACGGGTGGGGCACACGACGGTGACGTAAAAAAGACCATAGATGATCTGGATAAAATCATCGAGAAAGATCAGCTGGCATTCTGATCAGAGTGCTTCCGGAATGACAATGGCTTTTGGTCACTGGCTTTGACAAACGATAATTATAAACATGAAGAACACAGACCATCGTGGGGAGCAGTACATGGGGAACAGTACAAAATTTATATTCGTAACCGGGGGTGTGGTATCCTCGCTGGGGAAAGGACTGGCTTCGTCCGTGATAGGATCTCTTCTGGAAGCACGGGGACTCACCGTGTCCATTCAGAAGTTGGACCCCTACATCAATGTAGACCCCGGGACCATGAACCCGTTTCAGCATGGAGAAGTGTTTGTCACAGATGACGGGGCTGAAACCGATCTTGACCTGGGGCACTACGAGCGGTTTACAAATGCCAATCTGGGCAAGGACAACAATTTTACCACGGGCCGGATATACAACTCCGTCATTACCAAAGAACGGCGGGGCGAATACCTGGGAGGAACTGTCCAGGTAATCCCCCACATCACCGATGAAATCAAACGAAGTATCCTGCTTCTTTCCGGTCGGGTGGATATCGCTATCATCGAAATCGGCGGTACCATCGGAGATATTGAAAGCCTACCCTTTCTTGAGGCCATCAGGCAACTCCGGGCCGATCTGGGAAAGGAAAACGTTCTTTACATCCACCTGACCCTGGTTCCCTATATAGCTGCAGCCGGGGAGTTGAAAACCAAGCCGACCCAGCACAGCGTCAAGGAACTGAGAAGCATCGGTATCCAGCCGGATATTCTTCTTTGCCGGGCTGATCGTGAAATCCCCCAGGATATGAAATCGAAAATTGCCCTGTTCTGCAATGTGGATAAGGATGCGGTGATTACGGCCAAAGATGTGGCCTGTATTTATGAACTGCCTTTAGTCTTCCACCGGGAAGGTCTCGATGAAAAAATAGTCAAATCCCTTCATATATGGGCACGGGCCCCACGCCTTGGAAACTGGCAGGATTTTGTGGACAGATTTAAAAATCCTCAGTTTTTCGTGACCATCGGAATCGTGGGTAAATATGTGGACTTGACCGAGTCTTATAAAAGCCTGAATGAGGCCCTTTATCATGCAGGGATTCCCAATGACTCCAAGGTCCAGCTCCAGTTCATCGATTCGGAAAAAATAGACGAATCCAACTGTGAAGAAATACTTGGGTCCCTGGATGGTATCCTGGTTCCTGGAGGATTTGGCTCACGGGGTGTTGAGGGAAAGATTCTTGCCGCAAAATATGCCAGGGAAAACAGTGTGCCCTATTTTGGAATCTGTCTGGGCATGCAGATTGCTGTGATCGAATATGCCAGGCATATCGCCGGGTTGAAAGACGCCAACAGCACCGAATTTGACAAAAAAACCAAATACCCGGTAATTTATCTGATGACAGAATGGGTAAACGAGAGAACGGGCGAGATTGAAAAGAGGGATGTCAGCTCGGACAAGGGCGGCACCTTACGTCTGGGGGCCTATCCCTGTAAATTAAGTAAAAACACCTTTGCATTCGAGGCCTATGCCAGGGAGCAGATCTCGGAACGCCATCGGCATCGGTATGAATTCAACAATGAATTTATGGACACTCTCAAGGAAAAAGGTCTGGTGATCAGCGGAACCTCTCCCAATGGAGACCTTGTGGAAATAGTTGAAATCAAAGAACATCCATGGTACCTGGGATGTCAGTTCCATCCTGAATTCAAGTCCAAACCCATGGCGCCCCATCCCTTGTTTGTGGATTTTGTTCGGGCTGCCTTGAATAAATCCCGTTGTTAGTGCGTGACGTAACATGCACAAAAAAATTTAATATATAGGAGTGTTCGTTCCCATGAAAGCGTCCCAATTGCGCAAAGGTCTGGTTGTGAGTATTAACGGTGCCCCTTACCGTGTGCGTGACATTGATGTATCCACACCCACAGCACGGGGTGGCAATACCATGTACCGTGTCAAATTCACCTCAATTGCCAACGGCCAGAACCTGGATCAATCGTTTAAAAGTAACGATAACCTGGACGAGCTGATCCTGGATCATCGGCCCATCAACTTTTTGTACAGTGATCCGGATGCCTATCACTTCATGGATGCGGAAAATTTTGAACAGTACAGCCTATCCGCGGACCAGGTCGAGGACCAGAAAGACTGGCTTGTGGAAAACATGGAGGGCCTTTTTGCCCTGCTCCTGGACGGGCAGGTTGTGTCCATTGAGCTTCCGTCTGCCGTTGATCTTGAAATTGTGGAGACAGCACCCATGATTAAAGGAGCCACCGCAACCAGCCGGAACAAACCCGCCACATTGAGTAACGGCCGTGTCGTACTGGTGCCTGAATATCTTGCTTCGGGCGAACGTGTACGGGTCAATACCGAAACCTGCAAATTCATGTCCCGATCAAAATAATGTCCTGAATTGCTTCCGTGAAAACGTGTTTTATCAACCATCCGCTCCCAGTGGTCGCTGAACACGAAGTGCACAGCTCGGCAGACAGTCTCCAATGTCCGTGTCAGTCCGTTGTCGTCTGTGTTCATCCACGAAAGAAATAGCCTTGGTTGTTTCGGAAGGTGTTGCCATGCCTATGCGTCAACCCCTCCTATTTTAATGACCATATCATGGATGATTTCAGCGGTTATACCCCATATAACACCAAAATCGGTTTTATAAACAAGAACCCGGTGAAGGGACTTGCCCCAGGGTTTGTGGTAATTTTCAGGCAAGCCAAGTTCCTTGGCGGGAAGAAGGATCACTTCCTTGCCATGTTTATCTGTATAGGACGGCTCAACAACCAGACGGACCGTGTAGGTTTCCACATGGGCATTAAGGAAAAAAGAAAGGGGAAGGGTGAAGACGTGCTCGACTTCCTGATGATTGATTGAGAGCTCATGTAAACCAGAGATCTCAAGCCGCCCAAGAAAAGCATCCACCGTGGCCCCGATGGCCGCGACCAGAGTGTCAAACCGGCCAAGAACAGAGATTTTTGCCTGGCTAAGCCCCAGCTCCTCCATGGTCTCACGAACGGCCGTCTCACGGCAGTTTTTATCCACGCCCGGGTCATGTTTCCCCCCGGGAAAGCAGATCTCCGAGCCTTGCCGGATGCTGTCCGCACGTTTTTGAAAAAGAAGGTGATATTCCCCATCCTTCACGATTAAAGGCACAAGAACAGCCGAGTTGAAATACCTTTCCCGAGCAAGGATATTCGGGCAGTCCGGAAGATTGTCGATGAGTTTGTCAAGTAGGTTTTGGTCCATGGTGGCTTCCTTTTTTTAGTAAAAACGTATTATGCCAATTTTTTAACCAAAACCACTGCTGTCCGGTTAAAATTTAAAGAATTAGAATAAAGCCTTGTTATTAAAGTACATAATGTCGAGTCTGAAAGGGATCGATTTGAATCCGAGAATTTTATATAAAAAACCCGTTTGGTACAAGAAAAATGTAAGCGCCTAATAAACCACACCCTTCGTGAACTCAGCCATATCCTTCAGGTCCAAATAGTGAGGTAGCAGAGCCTTGTAATCGTCATCGGTAGCGGCATAAGGAAGTTTACCAAATGTGAAGCGGTCTTTTTCAAGGCGCTTGTGCCAAAGGCAGAAACCGTTCCGGTCCCAGTAAAGAATCTTTACTATGCTCTTCTTTCTGTTTGCGAACACAAACAAATGGCCGGACACGGTTTGTGAACCGTTGGCCATGTCCGAACTCTGTGCCATGTTGGGATAGGGAATGGGTACCACGGCCGGGCCGCACTGGGTTAAACAGACATCCGGGAAGACAATGGATTTCCCGTCACTTTTTTTATGAACCACGGTTCGGCCGTTAACGGACACTGTTGCGGGCATAGGTTTTTTTCTCCTTTTTTTGTGTGTTATTTGCCTCTGGCAGCCCTGCCGGGGGTCAACCTTTTGAAAAGGTTGCCAAACGGGTATTTTCGATTCCACCCCCCAACCCATTTGTCCAGATTTTTAAAATCTGGCCCCCGGAGGGCAATAAAGGCAAAAATCAGTCGTTCTCATTCACGGGTTTCGAAAGAATCACGGCGCCTCGCTCTCCTGTGTCTGAAGAGCTGAGAATAAGTGCCATGCCTAATCCGGTTTCGGGTTCATGGGTCAGGTATTCCAGGGCCATGGCTGGGCGGCCTGGCATATGGCGACACCTGCGCTTGCGGCTCCTGTATCGCCGATGCTTTGGGCCGGTCGAATCAGGTTTTTCTCGCCGCCTATGGTGTTCATGGACCGGGGTTGAATGACGGCCCACTCAAATGCTCGGTAGGTCTCTCCGTTCATGTCGCTGATGATGCTGTCAATGGAAAGCGTGTCGCTGTTCTCCTTTTTTATAAGGGTTACAATCGCTTTGGAAAGTCCGTCTCCGAGGGCGGATTTTCCAGACAGTACCGGATGACCGGTCACAAACCCGATCATGACTTCAATTGATATGAACCACAGCGCCTTTGATCGTATTTTGTCCACTGGCTCGGGCCACGATGTTTTTGCCGCTGATCTCAATGGTCCCGTCTTTTTTGAGTAAAAGGGTTGATTTTCCGCACCTGAAAAGAATGGCGTTTTCTGCTGAAATTGTTTTGATCTGTTCGTCCGGAGGGGCCTCGGTCTGGTTTTCTTCACTGTGCATCAATCCGATAATCACGGGTTTTTTCGGGTTGCATTCCTCAAACATCAGCGCCACATCGCGTCCCACATGGGTTTCGGAAAGCGCCACGGTTGCCCGGGCGCTCAAAGGGCGTCCGGTTACATTCTTTTTGAAATCGACCAAAGGATTTTTCGTGTGCTCGAATCCGACCAGTTGCCCCACGACGATGCCTTCAATTTTGTATGATTGTTCCGTATTCGCAGTGATAATATCGATGATGCCCACTGAATCGGTTTCTTTTTCGTTCTTTTCGTTTCTCTGGGTATCTATCCTGTTTTGTTTTTTCGACGGATGCATGATCGTTCTCCTGAACTGTGTCAAACAGCTTCAATGTGAATCGTTTTCAGGTATCGGTTGTCCGAATTCAGGGGAAACCGGCTGATGTATGTCAGGGACAGGCGCTGCTCGTCCGGTTCGATCAGGCATGTATCGATAACCATGGGCCGTGACAGGGCCTCTGTTTTTATTCTCGCGGTACAGGTGAATCGATGCTTCGGAACGGTCAGCCCGATTTCGGGGTTTGAAGGGTGAAGACGCAGCAGGCTCAGCTCTTCGCCCCCTTTGAGTTTTGGTCTGTAAATCTGGTCATGGGGAGCGGCGTTGTAAAACGCGGGGTCCATATCCGACGGCCCCAAGGGATATCTCCGGTTTTTCCAGGTGTCGTCAAAGGTCCCGGCATAAACAAGCCTCTGTGCCCATGTTGGCGCGATCGCCCCAAATGCTGCGGGTTTCGGTAGATTCCTGACAGAATGAATCAAATCATTCCTGTATTCGATGTTGGGAAGAAGGGCTTTTTCAGCATATTTTGCACCCAAGCCCTTTCCAACAGGGTTGTACGGATAAACGTGAGGCCCTTTTTTATCCTGGTAGCACCCTCCGAAGGCATGCTCATAGGTGACCGGAATTTTTTCAAACGGAAAGGGGCCCGTCATGGTGTGAATGCCCATGATTTTATTCCAGACTCTGTGACCGGAGACCTGAAGCGTTTTGCCCAGATGACCCAGAGTGAATCCGCACAGGATTTGTTTGTCATGATTTCCGTACGCGTGGCCGTTAATGATGATGTCCGTTCCGTCTTTGTGGGGTGTCAGATCCGTGGGGAATCGGACAGACGAAGGCGCATCTGATTCATAATACGTGTCAGCGAACAGAATCGGAAGCATCCGCTCCCGGGGCGCCGTGGTTACGGCCCCATTTTTGTCAAATTCAAACGTGGCCTTGAGAACACAGACGATCAGAGGGTGACCCTCGTTGTTTTTTGTAAACGCGAGGGTTGAGATAAACGGGGTGAAATTGTAAACCTCGTGCACCTGATTCATGTCACGCGTCCTTTACCTGGACGGGAATGCC
>Ga0180007_10000460_pt1 | contig 68905 bp, 62 predicted proteins | sample MM_PC_MetaG_FD_121122 | JGI IMG/M metagenome (GOLD analysis project Ga0180007, IMG submission 121122) | Groundwater microbial communities from the Aspo Hard Rock Laboratory (HRL) deep subsurface site, Sweden - MM_PC_MetaG | ecosystem: Environmental > Aquatic > Deep subsurface > Groundwater... | reverse complement strand
GAGACCAGATTTTCATGGATTTGAGGCGAATAGCAGGCCTATTTAACGAAAATCTATGGAAATATGGGCCGATTTGTCAAATTTGCAGCAGATTTATGTCTAAGTCCGACAGGCTCCTAGAGGCGCAAATCAAGGGAAAGAGACTGGCACTTTCCGGTACATTCCAGACAGCGTACACATTGACTGTGGGCCGGTGTTTTGACGGGATGGATCCCTTGGGGGCAGCTTTTTTGACAGAGATTGCATGAAACACACTCTTTATCTGCATGTAAAAAAAGTCCGGACATCTTGTTTAAGATGCCATAGAACCCTCCAATTGGACAAAAAATTCCACAGAATGGGCGAACGGTAAACATGGCCATGGTCAGAACAAGGGCCAGGAACAAAAGAGAAAAGACCGCCCATGCCCCTTCGGGGGTCTTGAAAAAAAGTGGTATACCGGCCGCTTGTTGCCAGAGGCGGTTAATGGTCCCGGACGGACAGACATCACAGAAAAAAAGTCCTCGGCTCATATACGGGACAACCCCTACCAGACCAACAAAAAGGGGAATGCGTAAATGACCGGACCATGAAGGAAGGCGAAACTTTTTCACCGGAATTTTAGCCAGTATATCCTGAAGAAAGCCAAAGGGACAGAGCCAGCCGCATGCCCATGCCCCCAGCGCTGAACCAAAGAAAAGAAGAATTGCCAGGCCTACGGCAATGGAGCCGATGACCTTCGTGCTCATCATGCCGAACATTCCCATCGACATCATCACCATTCCCTTTTGAATAAGAATGAGAGGACATGTGAAGGTGGACAGGGAACAATTTGAGCATTGAAGGTAACCACAGGGGATGAAGCGGAGAAAGGAGAGAAGAGAAGCGTTTGAGAGGAGTAAAGCGCTTCCCTGGACAAACCGCCTGCTTTTTATAAAGAAGTACCAGGGCCGGGGGGCTGATTTTTGAGAAGACTTAGCCATAACTGCTACCTTTGCCTCGGCATACGCATCTGTCCGGGTGGCATTCCCATAGGCATACCCAGGGGTTGTCCCATTCTCCCCATACCCATGGGCCGGTTTGTCATTTTCGGCCTCACGTAATACCCCAGAGTAAACGAACTTATTACCAGTACTACAACCCAGGCCAGTCTATATTTTTTTGTCATTTTCATGTCTCTCAGCCGCTTCATTTTCAGGTATCCCCATCGAGGTTGTAAGCTTGAAGCAAAATACATAAGAGGTCGAACAGATGTCAAGTAAATAATTAAATACTTAAATAGGTTGATGTGTGCTTTGGCAAACGCTTCCGCCAGTGAACAAAGAGCAGGGCAAGGGGACCATTTCCCATTCGAAAATACCCTCTGAAGTGGGTCTGATGATTTTGTAAGAAATACTCAATAAAAATATCGAGCAAAAAAGGAGTCGATGTTTTTCGTCAAGGGCATTGCGAGAAGCTCGAAGATGCGGCCGGTTGCAGGCCCAGAGATACCAACACTGGCAGGCAAGTTTTTCCCCCTGTCAGGTCTGCTGGTATCCGTGCCATGAAGGAGATGCTGTGTTTATTCGTTTTGCAGGTTATTTACTGAGGAATGGCCTTTGGCAGGTAGGCACAAGGGGCACAGGGAGGTTTCGTTGTTGTGCGTAATGGAACCGCAATGGTTGAAGCATCTCGAGGGGTGTAATGTATTTATTTTGCCACACCAGGTACTCTTTTGCGTCGATAAAAGAGGGTGTTGCCTCGTATAGGTCATGTGAATTGGCAAGGTTTCATTGCTGCGGTCCTTTTGTCTGCTTGAACGGAGTGGAGTGTGGTGGGCGGTTGAAGTTGCACTCTCCATCGGCGTGAAAGCATCCATAGTTGATTCGTCGCCACTATGGTCTTTCCTCCCTTGTAGAAAATAGTGTTGTTTTCTGTAAGGGTATTCAGTTGTTCCTTTCTGGTTTTAAACAACTGATATCTCTGCTGACAAGGGTGGCGATGACGGTGGTAATTATTGTCCAAGGATCTCATTTATACTAAACGTTTTAAATGCAGCACGGTTCTTATTTGTTAGGGTTAACTGTTTGTTGTTAGGTGTTATATTTAGTTGTTGAAAAAGATATTGACAATTCTACTTAAACGTTTAAGCTGATATTAACTTGTTACTCGTTGAATGCATATCAGGAAGGAATCTTATGTCTTCAAAAAATCGTTCAGTGACCCTCAAAGATGTTTCGAAACTGGCAAACGTTTCGCCTGCTACGGTGTCGCTGGTGATGAATGGAAAACCAGGCGTTGGCGCTGAAACACGTGAGCGGGTGCTTCAAATTGCCGAAGCGCTCGAATACAGGCCAAATCTTGTGGCCCGATCTCTTGTCAATGGGCGCAGCAAATTGATTGCCATGCTCATTTCCAGTACCAGAAACCCTATGTTTCCGGAACTTGCAGAGGGGGTAGATCAGGCCCTCAAGGCAAGAGGATACACCCTCTCCATTATTCCCACCGGTGACGATGAAAAACTCGAAGCCCGAGAGTTGGGGGCGTTGAGGTATCGTGGTTTTGACGGTGTCATAACCTCATCGACTCTGATCAACAACCGGGAACTTCATAAACTTGTGGAATCCGGTTTTCCTGTTATGTCTGTTCTTCGTCGTGATTATTCCTGCAAAAACCTGGACTATGTCGTTCTCGATGGCATCAAGGGCGGATACATAGCCATGGAACACTTGATTCGATTGGGGCATCAGCAAATCGGAATCATCAAAGGACCGCAAGAGACTTCCACCGGTATTGAACGCTTGAAAGGCGCCTTGTGGGCCATGGCGGACTATGGGATTCAAGCCTCCGATCCCCTGATCCGGGGGGGAGATTTTTTCAGTGCCAGTGGATACGCTGCAGTAATGGATATGATGCGTCTGCCGCCGAGAGAAAGTCCCTCGGCGATATATGCATGTAATGATGACATGGCGGTGGGCGCCTTTGATGCCTTGTGGGATCTCAACATCAAGGTGCCTGAGGATGTCGCCCTGGTAGGATTTAACAATACAGCTGTTACCGCCCTTAAGTCTGTAGCTATCACAACTGTTTCACTGAACAAAATAGAAATGGGCAGGCAGGCTGCCGACCACTTGATCGATATAATTGAGCAAGAAGGGGGCGAGCGTCAACCGTTCGCTGTGATGCTGAAACCCGAATTGGTTATTCGCAAAACCTGCGGCTTTTCTCAAATGGGAAGGTATCTTCTCGAAAAAATAAAAGAAGAGGATAAACGGATTTTTCCATGATGTTTTCAGTGGCTTCAGCATTGTTCAGGAAAATAGTTATGGCAAAGACTCTCGTCTAGCGGCCTTGGTCTGACGCAGATGAACAGAGCAATCCTGAGGTCGGAAATGACTTACAAATGTTTCTCTGATAAGGAAGAATTATAATGAATGATAAGATGATCTCGCTCAAGTCTCCCAATCTTATTCTGGCCGGTTTTGGTGCCCTGGACAAAATGGGGGAAGAAGCAAAGTCCCTTGATGTGAAAAAAGCACTGATGGTTACTGATGCTGGAATTCAAGCCAGCGGTATTGGAGCAAAAGTCGAAAAGGTTTTACGCGATAACGGTGTGAAGGTGACTATTTTTGACAAGGTGACATCGGATCCAGATATTGCCTGTTGCGAGTCGTGTATTTGTGAGGCCAAAAAAGGGGGGTATGAACTCATTGTCGGGGTCGGCGGGGGGAGTCCTATGGACATCGCTTCCATTACCTCCCTGATGTGCACGAACCCTGGCGCTATTCAGGACTATTTCGGGATCAATCTCTTGAAAAAACAAGGAATTCCGACCTTTCTGGTAGCCACCACTTCAGGGACCGGCGCTGAGGTCACCCCGAATGCTATTCTCACTGATCCGGAAGCAAAGCTTAAAAAAGGGGTGGTCAGCCCCTTCATTCTCCCGCGCGCAGCCATTATTGATCCCATCCTGACGCTTTCCATGCCACCTCGGGTGACTTCGTTTACCGGAATGGATGCCCTCACCCACGCCATTGAATCATACACTTCCATGAATGCGACTCCCCTCACTGATATGTATGCCAGAGAAGCCATCAGGCTGATCGGGCGAAGCCTGAGAACGGCAGTTGCCAAGGGGGAAAAACTCGAGGCAAGGGCTGATATGTCCATGGGAAGCCTTTATGCGGGCATTTCCCTTGCCAATGCCGGAGTGGGCGCAGTACATGCCCTGGCCTATCCTCTGGGGGGAGAGTTTAATATCCCGCACGGTATTGCCAACGGCCTCCTTCTTCCTCATGTGATGGCCTTCAACCTGATCGGTGATGTTGAAAAATTTGCCGATATCGCCAGGTTGTTGGGTGAGGAGGTGGAGGGGTTGTCCAAGGTCGAACAGGCGAGACGGTCCGCTGTTGCCGTAAAAAATCTGTTGGCCGATGTCGATATGCCCAAAACTCTCTCGGAATTGAATATTCCCGAAAACGCCATCGATAGATTGGCCGCAGCGGCAATGAATGTAACCCGACTGATGGTAAACAATCCACGTAACATGACCTGTGAAGATGCGGTCACTATTTTTAAAAATGCATTTTAAGCAGTTGTCTGAAGATGCGCTTTGAATTCCTCGGTATCTTAAAGCAAATAGCTGGCTCTCCACTGCAGGTGGTGCAGGAAGAGCCGCTACGACTGCACGATCTCCTGGGGCCGCTTTCTACCAGGCTTGGGGAATTTGTGCCCTACGGATGTGAAACCACCGAAGCCCAGCTTTTGTCCAACCTGTCCTTTATTCGGGATGGGAAGATGTTGCGGATGGAAGACCGGATTGACAAGGATGACACCATACTGGTTATTCTGCCGGCCACCGGTGGATAAGCCTGAGGAGAGAGTATGTTTGGCTATCACAACAAGATACTCCGGGTTGATTTAACAACCCGGAAAGTAAGCGTTCAGGAACTGGATGATGGGTTGATCAAAAAGTATTTGGGAGGGGCGGGACTCTGCGCCCGAATATTATATGATGAAACCGGTCCGGATATCGATCCCTTAGGGGTTGAAAATGTGCTTGTGGCTTTTACTGGACCTTTCACGGACACGCGGGTGCCGTCCACCAGTCGCCACCACATCATGGCTTGTTCTCCATTGACAGGGGTTTTGGGAGAATCGAGTGTTGGTGGCTCCTGGGGGGTCCATTTTAAACGTACTGGTCATGATGGGCTCGTTATTACGGGAAAATCTGTATCGCCAGTCTATATCTGGATCCATGATGACGGAGTGGAAATTCGTGATGCTGAACTGGTCTGGGGCAAGGATTCTGTCGACTCCGCCGAGTGGCTGAAATCGGAAACTCACCCCAAGGCAACGGTGGCGACCATTGGACCTGCCGGCGAACGGCTTGTGCGATTTGCCAGCATCTCGCATGTTGGTGAAAAAATCCGTTCTGCTGGACGAACCGGCATGGGTGCTGTCATGGGATCCAAAAATCTCAAGGCCATCGTCGCTTTTGGGACAAAAACCCTGGCACAGGCTGATCCCGATGCATTGTGGGCGGATCTCAAGCAGGTTATTCCTCATATCACCAAGGTAACCAAGGCCTTTGGCAAGTTTGGTACTTCAGGTGGCGTTGACAACTATGAACGAATTGGCAACTTCCCCATCAAAAACTGGAGTGGAAGCCGCTGGGAGGGTGCCCAGAAGATCTCCGGCGCAGCCATGCACGATACGGTTCTCAGCGGCCGCACTGCATGTCTCAAATGCCCCATTGCCTGCGGTCGTCAGATCAAGATCACTGCTGGCAAGTGGGGTCCCCTTGACGGTGAAGGACCCGAGTATGAAACTGTCGGCACCATGGGTGGTGAGTGTCTGGTGGATGATCTGGAAGCCATCTGCAAGGCCAATGATCTGTGCAACCGCTATGGACTCGACACCATGAGCACGGGTGCGACCATCGCCTTTGCCATGGAGCTTTACGAGAGAGGGATTTTGAGCAAAGAAGACACCGACGGTCTGGAATTGACCTGGGGAAATGGAGAAGTCCTGGTAGAACTGGTCGAGAGGATCGCGCTACGCAAGGGGATCGGCAGGCTCATGGGGGAAGGGTCGCTGAAGATGGCCCAGAAAATTGGTAAAAATGCCATTGAATATACCATTACCGTCAAAGGCCTCGAGCCGTCTGCCCACGATCCGCGACGGTTCTGGAGTCAAGCCCTTTCTTATGCCACCGCAGCCCGTGGAGCCTGCCATAATGCCAGTTGGGGGCATGCCTACGAACTGGCATTGAGTATGGAAGAGATAGGGATTCCCCAGCCGTTCGAGTCCTACCAGGCTGAGGGACTGGCAGAATTTGTGGCGACCATGCAAGACTACCAGAGTGTTAATGATGCCCTCATTATCTGTCGCTTTGTGCAGGTGGGCAAGGCGGTGACTGCCACCAATCTGGTGAACTGGATCAATATGATCACCGGCCAGGGTATGGACCTGGCTGAATTTATGAAGATTGGTGAGCGGATCTTTACTCTCAAACGTCTCTATAACACCCGTCTGGGGATCAGCCGCAAAGATGACACTTTGCCGCCGAGATTCATGACTCTGAATCGGAAGGACCCGGAATTGACCAATCAGCTGCCACCCATTGGCCGCTTGCTCGGTGATTATTACGAGTATCGAAACTGGAGTGAAGAAGGGTATCCACTCTTCACCAAACTATCTGAATTGGGGTTGGAGAAATGAAAACAAAGAGAGGGCATACTGAGTCGCAAAAGGGCAGAACTGAGTTCGATCTGGATGGTAAAGTGGCCCTTGTTACAGGCGCTGGGCGTGGAATTGGCCGTGAAATTGCCCTGGCTCTGGCCCGATACGGAGCGGATCTGGTCCTCTGGAGCCGGACCCAGTCTGAACTGGAGAGGGTGGCAGAAGAAGTGCGCCGCCTTGGTTCCCGGGTGCTGATTCAACCCGGGGACATCACCGAGGTTGCCGCGCTTGGCGGCCGGGTGCAGGTTGCTGTCGATGAATTCGGAACCATCGATATCCTCGTAAATAATGCCGGCGTCAACATTCCCATGTGGGCCGAAGATGTTGATGAAGCGTCCTGGGACAAAGTAATGGACATCAATCTCAAAGGCGTTTTTTTCTGCGCCCAGGCCGTGGGACAGGTGATGATCCGCCAGAAAAAAGGAAAGATTATCAACGTCTCTTCCCAGGCTGGAAAAGTCGGTATGATAAAACGGGCTGCCTACTGTGCCAGTAAAGGGGCCGTGGATCAGCTCACGCGGGTGATGGCTTTGGAATGGGCCAAATACAATATCAATGTCAATGCCATTGCACCCACATTTATTGAAACAGCTATGACCCAGGACATGTTCAAAGATAAGGCGTTCAGCGATTGGGTGTATGGGAACCTTATGCTGGATCGGTTGGCTAAGGCGGAGGATATTATCGGCGGTGTTCTCTATCTTGCCTCAAACGCTGCAGACATGGTCACCGGCCATATCCTCTATATCGACGGAGGGTGGACCGCCCATTGAACGGTTGTGAATCAGCGTTCATTGAGTATCTCAATTAAGAGTCCGCCGGCAATGACGGACATGGGGTTAATCTCAGCAAAAAAGATGGCTCAATATGACTCTTGCACTACTCGATCGGAAATTTCAGAAAGTAAATGATGTGCTGGTCGTCCTGTCCGGGACGACTCTCATCTGCATGGCATGCATGATAACTTTTGACGTTATCGTCAGGTATGTTTTCAATTCTCCGCTGCCAGCCAGTGTCGAAATCACCATGCTCATGGAACCCTACGTTGTCTTTCTCCCTTTTGCCTATACGCTGGCCAAGGGTGGCCACGTAAAAGTCACTGTTGTTACCATGCTCTTGCCGACCTGGATCAAAAATATACTCGACATGTTGAGCTCTGTTTTGGATCTCATCTTCTTTGGGCTCTTATGTTACTTCTCCTGGCTCGAATTTTACGAGTCCTATGCATGTGGTGAGATTATGCTGGCAGCGATAAGGTTGCCGTGGTGGAGCGGCAAGTTCGCCATGCCGCTGGGTATGTTTTTTATCTGCCTGCAGGTCATATTGCACCTCGCCATTTCAGCGCGACAGCTCGGTCGACCCCAGGCCAAGGATGGTGATTCGTATGGAATTGCCCAGGAGAAGAGGTAACTTTCTCGTTAACCCAGCCAATCAATTTCAGGCAGGAGTACCTAAATCATGGATCTAGTCACCATCGCAATTATTGGAATCGCTGTATTGGTCGTGCTTCTCATTCTGGGGGTCCATATTGGCGTTGCCCTGGGGATGGTCGGTATCGTCGGCATGGTCAGTATCGTTGGTTTCGAGGCTAGCATGAAAAGTGCTACAGACACGATTTACCATAAACTGTCATCATTTGAACTGATCACCATTCCACTGTTTATCTTAATGGGCTATCTCGCCTCCTCTGGCGGGATCAGTTCTTCTGTCTTTGAAGCCTTGAACCGATGGGTAGGGCGGATTAAAGGTGGTATCGGTATCGCAACCGTTGCCAGTTGTACCGCCTTCGGGGCAGTGACTGGATCGTCTCTGGTCACTTCTTCTGTATTTGCCAGTATCTGTGCGCCGGAGATGCGTAAATACGGATATGATAAGAAACTTGCTTATGGTATCTGCGCATCGGGTGGGATGATCGGTATGCTCATTCCCCCGAGTATCCTGATGATTATCTACGGTGTCCTTTCCGGCGAGTCCACAGGACGATTGCTCATTGCCGGAATTGCTCCGGGTCTTCTCCTCATGATCCTTTTTGCCGTCACGATCCGTCTGCTGGCCCATTTTATGCCGGATATGCTCTGTCATGACAGGTCGGCACCCCATTATACATTGGGGGAAAAGATTACCAGCCTGGCCCGGTGCTGGCAGATATGGTTTGTTGCCCTAATTATGTTTGGCGGCATCTTCGGAGGGATCTTTAACCCTACAGAGGCCGCAGCCGTTGCGAGTTCATTTCTGTTCTTCCTTCTGGTGGTCACTAAGTTTAACAAAATCTTGCCGTTGCTCAGGGAAGCGTTCTGGAAAACGGCGTCGACAACCTGTATGATTTTTCTGGTCATGGGGGGGGCCGCCATATTTTCTCACTTTCTTGTCCTCACCGGAATGACCCAGGATCTTGCTGATTATATCATCGGCATGCAACTGTCTCCCCTCGGCCTGATAATTACTCTCTCTATTTTTTATATCCTATTGGGGTGCTTTCTCGATTCAATCTCCATGCTCTGCATCACCATTCCGATCTTCAATCCGATTATTTCAGCCTATGCAATGGATCCAATCTGGTATGCGGTCGTCGTTGTCATGTCCATCGAAGCCGGTCTCATTACTCCTCCGGTTGGTCTCAATGTCTATGGCGCCTATGCCGTTGCCGAAAAGGACGTCAGTCTGGAGGATATTTTTTCCGGAGTCTGGCCTTTTCTGGTCGCTGTTTGGCTGTCCATTGTCATCCTCATTCTATTCCCGTCCATTAGCACAGTTCTGCCGAATCTGATGCTTGGAAAATAAGAGAAAAGTTGTAACTACTTGTTAATCTTTAAAAGAAAGGGGCGAGCAAAATGAAAAAACTGTCAATTCTACTATCTCTCTTGGTACTGTGGGGGACATCCGTATCCGTGGCGCTTGCCGGGGAATTTGATGACATGAAGCCGGTGACCCTGCGTATGGCATCTGCATGGCCCTCTCCGGATGTATCGTTGGGCTCCTACGTCTGCCAGTACTGGATGGATAAGGTGAGCGAGCGGACCAATGGGAAAGTGAAATTCCGCGCCTTCTGGGGAGGTGCACTCGGCAAACCACCAGAATATCTAAAAATGGTAGAAACCGGAATGGCAGATCTGGTTTTCACCAATGGCCACTATACCCCCGGAAAACTGCCCCTGGCGCAGTTTGAGTATGTTTTCCCCTTTGGGCCCACTGATCCGGTTATTGTCACCAAGGCAAAGATACAGATGTACAAAGAGTTCCCGCAATTTGCCGCTGATCTGGCAAAATATAATGCCATGCCGATCATGAACAATGCGGCCACCGTTTACCAGATCATGTCAAAAAAACCCATTACCAAGCTGGAAGATTTCAACGGCCAGAAGATTGCTCTCATTGGTCGGTACTTTGGCAGCTGGTTTAAGGCTGTTGGTGCGATTCCGGTGGTTGCCGCGGCCCACGATCGGTACACGATGATGCAGACGGGCGTTACTGACATGGATCTGTTGCCCGAAGATCTATTCAGCGCTTTCAAGGTGTATGAACAGGCTAAATACCTCAACCGGATAGACGCCTTGACCGGTAATTTCTTTGATCTCTGGATGAATAAAGACAGCTTTGCGAAATTGCCCAAAGAGGTACAGAAGATCATTCTTGATACTGCTGAAGAAGTCTCAATGCAAAACGCCCAGGAATTTGTTCCCACCTATACCCAGAAAGCCAAAGATATTTTCAAAAAGGCCGGCATTGAATTCGTGGAGCTGGATCCATCGCAGCGGATCGAGTGGGCAAATCAACTGCCCGATATTCCAGCAGAATGGGCTATTGAGGTAGAGGCGCAGGGATATCCCGGTTGGGAAATCGTCAAGCGTTGGCAGGAGTTGACCACTGAGCTTGGATACACATGGCCGCGGACGTGGGGTATCAAAAAATAAATGAGAGGGCGTCGTTCAGGAACAGCCAATTTCTCCTTCCCCTCCTGTAAGGGCTGTTCCTGAAAAATAATTTTTTTAAAAAGCGTATGCTTGTAGATAAGGAGTTAACTATGTTCAAAGGTAGGATCATCGACCTTAGCCAGGAAATTTACAATGGCATGCCAGTTTACCCAGGACATCTCAAGACAGTTATCTTTACGCATCTGTCCCATGAAGAGTGCAAAAAAAATCTCGGCACAGGCTTTTCATACGAAACGAGAGGCATCCTTCTTTGCGATCATGGTCCTACCCATATCGACTCTGTGAGCCATTTGTCGAGGGATCCTGAAGCCGAATCTATTGATCAGCTGGGTCTGGAAAAATGCATTACACCAGCTGTTTGCATTGATGTCAGTGATATTCCACTGCGTACTCAGTTCGGTGCCGACAAGATTAAATCTGAACTTGATCGCTGGGGGATGGCAATTCAACCGGGGGACTCGGTGCTGTTTTACACGGCCCACTATGATCGCTATTATGGCAAAGATGAATATATGAGTGAATATCCAGGTCTTGATCGATCGGCCACTGAGTATATCATTGATCAGGGGGCTGTGAATTTTGGCGTTGATTCACCCAGTCCGGATATGTGGTATGATAAAAGTTATCCCTGCCATAGCACCTGTGCTGAGAGACGCATTACCCATGTGGAGAATCTGTGTAATCTGGATAAACTTATTGGCAAACGTTTTACTTTTATCTGTCTGCCACTGAAAATCCGTGAGGGAACCGGCTCACCGGTACGTGCAGTGGCTGTATTGGACGAATAAGGGACCCAAGCCTTTGGCCTCTGGCTATAAGCAAAAGCGATCTTCGCCTGTTGCCAGGAATCAGGTCAAGGAGGCGAGCAGGAAAAGTGGGGCTGTTTAACGAGCAAGTCCCTTTTGCAAACCGTTCATCTGCTTCGACGGTATGCAAAAGGGACTTTTGGCGTTATACAACAGAATAATTGGTTATCGACTTTTTTCAGGCGTATTAGAAAGATACTCGTTACGCCAATGATACAGTCCTCTTTGTTAGAAATCAGCCTTAGTGGCAGGCGTCACAGTCACGTTGTGCAAATGTTGTTGTTTCGTGATGGACGTTGAAGCTACCAGGACTTCCCGTAACGGTCTCTTCAGCATGACAGAGAAGGCAATTACTCGTAAAATTGAAAACAAAGGTCTGAGCAGTCTCATCCCAGATAGTGTGGCAAGCCAGACAGTCAGCAGAGCTTGTAATATCCGAATGGTGTTTGACCAAGTTTGTCACTGACAGCATAGGATATTTAATGAGATCGTCGTGACAGATGCGGCACCCTGCTTCTGTGGGGACTCCGTCCAGGATGGACATCCCTCTACTGCTGGGAGCGTTAGCTCCTCTGGCGTTTGCCAAAGAAATAAATCCCCCAAAAACAAAAAGAAACAAAACAAATACAATCAAAAGGTTATTTCGTGTCATTGGGTCCCCCCCTTTTTCTTTTGACCTTCATTGTGAGAGATGAAGTGAATAGTGATGTTCGTCATTCATCTGCCCGTTTAACGTGTGGTACCTGGTCCATAGCCGTCAGTGATGAGGACTCGAAGAATTCTCCAATTGATAGAGTAACAAGCAGCCTGCGATACCTGAACTGGCGGAGAATTTTTTTTTAATTTCTGCTGCCCGATCTGTTTTACGACCTGTATACGTATCAATAAATTAAACATATGTCAAATCGAAAGATTTGTTAACTGCTGGTGTTGGTGGCGGAAATAGTCCACTTTGTCTGTGATTCATAGGGCAGAAGGAGTATCGGCCAACATCGTTCAAGGATAGAAAAAAGAGACGCTGTCAATTTGGCAGTCCAGTGGTCACTGTGGATCGGTGAACTTTGGATTGCCTTGCTGATCTGATCCCTAATAATTTTTGGCTACCATTGATCACTTGCATCATCTGTCATATAAGTATGGCAATATGCTCTTGTTTAGAGGCTGTCATAGTATCAATAATAGGGAGACTTGATGATGAAGACACTGCAATTTGATAACGGTGATCAGATGCCCATTCTGGGGTTGGGGACCTGGAAATCTGAACCCGGTGATGTGTACAGAGCGGTTAAAGAAGCCCTGCGGCTCGGTTACCGTCACATTGATTGCGCGGCAATCTATGGCAATGAACCTGAGATCGGTCGGGCTCTGTATGAGTCTTTCCAGGAGGGTATTGTCAGTCGAAATCAGCTGTGGGTCACCTCAAAACTATGGAATAATGCCCATGCACCTGAGGATGTTCAGAAAGCTCTGGAAAAGACCCTCTCTGATTTGCAGCTTGAGAGTCTCGATCTCTATCTTATTCACTGGCCAGTGGTGATAAAAAAGGGAGTTGTCTTTCCCGCCTCGGCAAAAGATCTCATTGGTCTCGATGTGTTGCCAATCGCGGAGACCTGGGAGGCAATGGCAGTGGCGGTGGGCAAGAGGTTGTGCAAGCATATAGGGGTGTCCAATTTCAGCATCGCCAAATTGCAGGCCCTTCTTGACAGTGCGACCTTGAAACCCGAGATGAATCAGATCGAACTGCACCCGTACCTCCAGCAGTCAGCTATGCTTGATTTTTGCAGAAGAAATGGAATAAACCTCACTGCCTACTCGCCTCTCGGGTCTTCGGATCGACCTGCTACGATGAAGGCAAAGGACGAGCCTGTTCTTCTGGATGAACCTGTCATCAGGACCATTGCTGAACGATGCGGGGCCACACCGGCTCAGGTGCTTATCAGTTGGGCGATGCAACGGGGGACCGGGGTTATTCCGAAGTCTGTTAACCCGGAGCGGATGAAAGAAAATCTAGGAGCAACTGAGGTGTCGCTCTCCCAGGATGACATGGAGAAGATAGCAGGACTCGACCGCCATCGTCGCTATGTCAGTGGCGATTTCTGGTCGCCCAAGGGCAGCCCGTATACAATGGCGAATCTCTGGGATGAATAACAGCGCCTCTCTTTCTGAATGCCGGCGATTCGCGAAGCCAAGAGAAGAGAATTGGTGGATCTCAGCAGGTCCTGAGGTCCTCGGATGATAGCGCAATGAGAGGATGCTCCTGTGGTGCTTTCGTAAAAGAAGGGAGACAAGGATGCCGGCAAGAAGATGTTTTGTTGGGAAAGGATTCTGCTGCTGCATCCTCCCTGGCCTGTTGTCTGAGTGTGTTCATGCCCTATCCAGCTTTTCCTGATGACCTTGATGAGAAATATGGGTCAGGAAGGTTGCGTAATAGCTAACTTGATAAGAAATGTTGTGCCCTGGCCGAGTTTCGTCTGCACGTCGATGCTCCCATGATGTTTGTTGACAAGCACGTCATGGGCAATTGCCAGGCCCTGCCCCGTCCCCTTACCCACTTCTTTAGTGGTATAAAAGGGCTCAAATATCTTTTCAACCACTTCGGCGGACATTCCTGCCCCTGAATCAGAAATATCTATCTGTACATATGCACCAATTTTTTGGGTTACGATGGTGATAAGCCCTTTTCCCTCTGGCTTGTTGTGGGTAGATTCTGCGATGGCATGGGCACTGTTAATTATCATAGTTAGAAAAACCTGGTTCAACTCATCTGGATAACAGGGGACAAGGGGAAGGGTATCCTCGAGCTGCAACTCCATTTCGGCTGAATATTTCCATTCATTCGTGGCCAAGGTGAGAGTACTCTGAATGCCGAGATTGATGTTGGAGGGCTCCAAGTTTCCAATGCCGGGGTGGGAAAAATTCTTCATGGCGGTGACAATTTTGGTGATACGACGCAACCCCTCCTGAGATTGAACAAGTGCCTTGGGAATTTCTTCCTGTAGGAATTCCCAGTCAGCCGTCTCAAAATAGTTCTTTGCCGTGTTGGCAAAATCATCCTCCAGTTTCTTGTCCTTGTGTGCCGTGGCAATGAGTTTGGATAGCTGTCCCCAAAGCGTATTGATTTCTTTAGATGCCTCATGGAGAAAATCGATATTGCTCCTTACATACCGGGTTGGCGTGTTTATCTCATGGGCAATGCCTGCGGCCAGTCGACCGACAGACCCAAGTTTTTCAGTCTGATGGAGTCTCGATTCAAGGGAAAGTTTTTCTGCAAAGAGTTCTTCTTTTGTGCGCACAGCCGTCCTGATTGATTTGAGCATTTTGTTGAGAATTGATCCGAGATGACGGGTTTCAATAGACCCTGTAAGGGGTAATGCAACATCAGTGATACGCTCATAAAAAAGAAGGGTACAGGGGAGAAGGAGATGCCTTGAGACTTGCTGATGTGACTCAATGTTCTGGTGTGCTGATGCCTATAGCTGACAGTTGATCAATCGCTGACTATCGGGTGCTTGGAGTATAGGCAGCTCGTATAGGAAAAGAGAAGAAGGTATGATAATGCATGCAGAGGCCACTCTACCAAAATTGAAAAAAATGCAGCGGCTGAAACGATAATTTTATCTCAGGGTGTTTGAGAGAGTGACATTGAAGGTCTGGAGAGGTCCCCTTGTTCTCAGGTTTGCCCACGTGTGGTATGTCAATCTGAAATCAGAGTAATAAAAAAACGAGATAAAGACACAGCGCGAGATAAGACAGGCCGACTATCTTCCATCTTCCCATGATCTTTTCCAATCTGCGCAGGTGAGGGGAAAGTCGGTGCAGAGAGGTGTTCACGTTATCGTGTGGTGGTATTTGCCATTCTTTTTCCTCCAACAGCTGCATTATTGGAGGGAGTAGCGTAGCAAAAGAGGGTTGTTTTTCTTGAGCCGTGGACAGCTCCTTGTTGCAAAACGGAATTTGGCGCCAGACAAAGAAGAGGATAGAGCCCGCTGTAACTGGCCACAGGGCCTGGAGGATTTTTGCTCCAGCAAGGGAATGGCTTGCCGAGTCTCTGGCCGCAGGCCACAGCCAGAGAGTTATTGCTACGGCAATGAAACTGATTGAGAAGATTGTCCTGCTTTCTGCTCTCTCAGGGAGACTTCTCTTGCCGTTGTCCTTGAGTACATGCATGAAGTGAAGCATGAGTATGGTGGTGCCTATCGCTGTAATGGGCAGAAAAAAGGTACCCAGGCCGTACCAGGTGGGGCCGAGTCCTATGGTCAGATCCTTGAAGGCGGTTTTGGCAATGGCACCGCTGGTCAATGGTAGCCCTGCCAGGGCCAGGGCAGGCAGCAGGATGGCTGTCATCTGCAGGTACGATAAAGTCTTGCCTTGTCTGTGAGCAAGATCATAGGCAAAGAACAGGCTGCTTTTCGCCAGGGAATGATGGACGACATAGATGATGAGTACTGGGGCAGCAGCGAGTCCTGCTTCGTGGCTGAGGAGACCGAGGCCAAAGATAACGGTTATCAGGCCCATCTGGCTGATGCTTGAACAGCCGAGGAGAGCACCTGCCTGATTGTGGCTAAGGCCGATGAGTACTCCGTAGACCGCTGCAAGTGCCCCGGCAACAATAAAAAACAGCGCTTCTGTCGGGCAGGATGTCTGGCCAAGGGGCAGGAAACGCAGCCACCCCAGGATGCCTGCATTGACCATCGCCCCGCCAAGGGCGGCCGCCGCCGGGATGGGTGCTGCCTGGTAAGCGGGCATCATCCAGCTATGGAGGGGCAGGGCACCAATTTTGACACCAAAGCCGATGAAGAGAAGAGCAAGAGTCAGGGGGTGATAAGAAATTCCTCTGAGATCCTCAATGGCAAGGCTTCCGCTGTTGTGTGCCAGGATGATCAGAGCAGTGAACAGGGCCACTTCACCGATCATCACCAGGGTGAGATAGATTCGACCAGCTTTTGCGGCAGTAGCAGTCTCTTTATGGATTACCAGGCCGTAAGCGGCAAAACTCATCACTGCAAAAAAGAGATAGTAGCCGAGCATGTCACTGGCGAGGATAAGTCCGAAGTTACCGGCCATGGCGGTCAGAAAGAAAACAAGAAAACGTGCCCTTTTGGTATCATCTTTGAGCAGGCTGCGACTGCTGAAGCTGGCCAGGAACCAGACAAAGGCGGCGAGACAGAGAAAAATGTGACCGTTTTCATCGAGTCCCATGCGACTGCCCATGAAAAACCACGGCACTTCCACAAACACATTGGCCGGTGCTGTAAAGGCAGCCAGAAAGGCTGGAAGAGCAGCCCAGGGGAGGAATCGTGCCACTGTTTTTTGCAATGGGGTGCAGGCCAATGCTGCCATGAACAGAGGCGTTCCCGCCACCAGGGACAGGGTCAGGGCATGGAGTATGGTGTGCAGATCAGCGGGGGTCATAGGCCGTATTTCCTGACAATGAAACGGACCCAGGCCAAGGGACTGATCTGGGCATTGGCAACTGCACCGGCGGCTATGACGATGAAGGCGGTAACGAGTGGAGGTATAAGCAGCATGAAACGAGTCTCAAAGCGGCCGCTGTACAGCTCATCAGGCCACGGTCCCTGTTGTTTGCCAAACCAGGCCCTGATGAGGATCGGCAGGAAATAGCAGGCGTTGAGGAGACTACTCACAGCCAGTATCAACACCACCCACCAGTTGCCGGCAGCAAGGCCGCCGAGTCCGAGATACCACTTGCTGACAAACCCCACGGTTGGCGGGATGCCTATCATTCCCAAGGCGCCGACGGAAAAGGCAGCCATGGTGAACGGCATGCGCCGAGCTACCCCATCCATCTCACTGATTCGATGAATGCCAAGGGTTTCGGCGAGGTTGCCGGCGCAGAAGAAGAGGGTGATTTTCATCAGCCCCTGGTGGACGAGATGGACGAGTCCGCCAATGACTGCCAGTGGCTGATCAACCAGGCTTATGCCCAGGGCAATATAGGAGACCTGGCTGATGGTGGAAAAGGCAAGCCGTCGTTTGAGGTCATCCTGCTGCAGGGCACGGATGGAACCATAAAGGATGGTGATGGAGGCGACGGCGGCAAGCAGGGGCAGGACTCCGAGGAGCAAAAGATTCTGGGGGCCATACACATCAAGGACAATTCGGATAATACCAAAGGCCCCGGCCTTGACCACCGCTACGGCATGGAGCAGGGCGCTCACCGGCGCCGGTGCAACCATGGCCTGCGGCAACCAGCCGTGCAGGGGGACAAGGGCGGCCTTGACCCCGACTCCGATTATGAGGAGGATAAAGATCAGGGCCAGGGCAGTGGCATGGGTGTCAATAAATGAGGGAGAAAACCCTGCTCCTGTAAAATCAGTCGGGCCGATGATGGTCTGCAGTGCGACCACAGCAAAGAGAAAGACGGCCCCACCGCTGAAGGCATAGATGAGATAGTTGCGCCCGGCCCGCAGGGATTTTTCCGTGCCGCGATGGATAATCAGAGGATAGGTGGTCAGGGTCAGCAGCTCGTAGAAAAGGAGAAAAGTGATCAGATTGCCGGCCAGGGCAATGCCAATGGTCACAGTCACACAGAGGCTGAAATAGCCGAAAAAATGGCTGCGGTTGGGAGAACCTTCAAGGTAGCCTATGGCATAGACTGTGGTCAGCAACCAGAGGACACTGGACAGGGTGGCAAACAGGGCAGACAGCGGATCCCCATTTAACAGGAGCTCTACACCAGGAATGAGAGACAGCCGGATTTCAAAGTTGTAGCCGAAATAGATTCCTGTATCCATGACCAGGATTAAGACGATCTTGAGGATTGATCCACAGAGGTTGAGAACTGTGCGTAAACGATGTCTTTCCTCGGGCAGAGCAAAGATGATGATACCGGGGATAAACGAGCTCAGCAGTATGGCGGGCAGGAGCCATTGTTCCCAGTTCATGGCAATCCTCCCGGAAAGACCTGGGTCAGGGCAGTGTTGCCAGTGGCCAGAATTTTCATGGGCCATGAGGCTGCCAGGCCGAGAAAGAGGGAGATGAGAGCCATGATCAGGGCCGGCCATTCAAGCAGTGGGGAAAGGGGGGCAGATGTTGTAACGGAATAGTCTTCGGGAATGACAAAAAATCGAGACATTACCCGGAAGACATAGATCATTGCCAGCAGACTGCCGGTAATGATCACCAGTGCCCACCACCATTGTGAGGACGTCAGGGACGAGGTGAGCAGCAGCCATTTACCTATAAATCCAGCTGAGGGCGGGAGCCCCATGAGGCTGACCCCGGCAATTCCGTAAGCAAAGACTGGGATCGGCAGACTGGCCCTGACTCCGTTGAGATCTTTGATCCGGTCATGACCGAGATGGAGGAAGACAGCGCCGGCCACCATGAAGAGAGCTGATTTGGCACAGGCGTGGCCCAAGGCCATGAAGATGACAATACTCCATACCTGTATGCTCTCATCTATCCTGGACAGGGGAAAGGCGATGAACAGATAACCGAGTTGAGACACCGTGGAGTAGGCCACCATCAGTTTTAATCTATGCTGGCGCATGGCCTGGACGGCACCCCAGAGTATTGCCACCGCCCCCAGTGTGCCCATGAAATTCAAGGCCGAAGGTGTAATGAGTTGGGTAAATATCTCGAACCACAACCTGAACAAGAGGTAAAATGATCCCTTAACAACCAGGCCTGAAAGGATGACACTTACAGGTGCCAGGGCATTGGCATGGGTCGGGGGCAACCAGAAATGGAGGGGGACGAGGGCAGTTTTCAGCAGCAGGCCGATGCTCATCAAGGCCAGGGCCGCACGTATGCCAGGTCCATTGGCCACATGATGCTGTAATATGTCCAGATCCAGTATTCCACATGACCGGTAGAGAAAGACCACTCCCAGCAGGTACGTGAGTGAGCCGAGAAGGCTGACCAGCAAATAGCGAAATGAGGCAAGTTGGGAGGCCGGCTTTCCAGAGAGAGCGGCCAGGGATGCAGCGGCGATGGCTATAATTTCAAGGGTTACATAGAGATTAAAGATGTCATTGGAAAGAAATAAGCCATTCAAACCAGCCAACAGCAGCATCCAAAGGGGCCAGAAGTAGCGTTGTTGTTCCTGATGTTGAGTGGCCTGGCGTAGGTTGAGGATACGATGGGAAAAGTAACCTCGGGCGTATACGGTGATGGCCAGGCCCGTGACTGCGGTCATCAGCAGCATCAGCACTGCCGGACCGTCGCTGCGCAGGGTGATGCCCAGCGGTGGTTGCCAGCCACCCATATGGCAGCGCATGGGGCCGAAAAGAAGGAGCTGGTAGGTGAGAAAACAAACAGCCAGGAGGTTGGCCACGGCGGCGGCCAGGGCAATGGCAAACGTCCTCCGGTTGAGGAGAAAACAAAGCAGGCCTGCGATCAGGGGCAGAATAATGGGGCTGATCATCCATGTCGGAGAAGCCAATTGGAAAGGATTCACCGCCTCGATTCCTCGGGAATCCTGGCCTGTTTTTTTCTTTCTAACAGGTCAAGGTTCGATGTTTCCTGTACCCGGCAGGCCAGGAGGAGGGCGAGGGCCGTGACGCTTACCGACACCACGATACCGGTCAAAACCATGGCATGGGGGACAGGGTCGATGTTTCCCAGAGGCATCGGTTTGTAGGCGGTGGCGACCATGATCAGAAAAACGCCGGTGGACATGACGTTGACAGCCAGGATCTTGCGCAATGGATGGGAGTGGATAAAAAGGGTAAAGAGTCCCATGGCAAAGAGGAGCAGCCCGGTCATGCTGTAAAGCAGGGTTGTGATCATGGCCACTCTTCCTTGTCGCTGTGTTCAGTCGGATTGACACTCTGCGGGTGGTCATCTTCAGGATGACCACCCGCGAAAAGGGAGGCCAGGGTGAGACCGATGGAGATGGCGCAGGCCGTCTCGATGAGGAGGATCAGGCCGCCAGCCGCTTGCTCGGGGTAGCCAAGCAGGTGCCCTGTAAGACAAAGGCAAAAAAGAGCAATCACGACAAAGAGCAGCGGTCCAAACACCAGGCCGATGCGCAGTGGCAAGGCAGGTATGGCAGGCAAGAAAAGGAGTTCGGTCACTAGCAGGAGAACCCCGGCAGCGCCGAGAATTGCCCCGCCCTGGAATGCGCCCCCTGCCAGGTGGCTTCCCTGCCAGACGAGGTAGGCCGCAACCAGAAACATAAGAGGGACAAGCAGGCGAACAACTCCCATCTGCACTGGTCCGGTGTCCGCCGCCTGACCAGAAAAAGGGGCCTTTGCCAGAGACCAGGCACCGATTACGGCAAGGAGTAGGACCATGACCTCCAGTAAGGTATCGTAGCCGCGAAAATTCAGGAGTACTGCGGTTACAGGACTTTCCACCCCGCTCTGTTCCTGCAGGCGGGCAACGGCGTCTGTCAGTCCAGAGGTATTTTCGGGCATGGTCCAGATAATCGTACCAAGGACTGTGGTCAGACAGAGAAGAAGAAACAGGAGTAGCAGTTGCCAAGCATCCAGCCGCTTACCCCTGTTCCTGATTCGCCTTATGCTCTTTTTCTCTGTTTTCATCGCTGTCAAGTCTGCGTTCGCCTTTACGCGTTCGATTCATCCGTCTGAGGGCGGAAAGAAAAAGCGGTCCTGTCAGCCCGGCGCCCAGAGCCGCTTCGGCCAGGGCCACATCCGGCGCTCGCATCCTGACCCAGGCAAGGGCCATCAGCAGGCCAAAGGAGATAAAGAGGACAACCGCCTTAAATATATCTTCAGTATTGAGCAGGCACCAGGCAAGCCATAACATGGTCAGGATCAGGATGATGTCGAAGAGGGTAAGGATGGAATAGATCATGATCGTGTCCACGGCTCAATGTTTTTCTGCATGGCACTGCGGGCTATGAGATGGCAGGAGGCAGAACTGGCGACAAGTACCAGCAGCCAGATGAGGAGGAGTTTTGCCGTTACAGCCCAGCTTCCGGATTGGAGGGCAAGGCCGCAGACTATACATCCCAGTCCGACGTTGTCTGCCTTGGTCAGCGCATGCAGCCGGGTATAGATGTCCGGAAAGCGGATCAGGCCTACGGTGCCGGATAAAAAAAACGGCAGCCCGAGGATGATGAACAGTGTACCGCAATTATAGAGGATTTCCATGGTTTCTTTTGTTGCTGCCATGCCAGGTGCGGCGGACAAAGGTGATTGTGGCCAGCGCCGCCAGCAGGGCAAAGACCAGGGCAATGTCGAGGAGTACTGGGTTTCCCATACCGGTGCTGAGGAGGAGCAGGATCGCTACGCCACAGGTACCGAATAACTGGGCTGTCATCATGCGGTCAGCGGCTGTCGGGCCTCTTAGTATGCGAAACATACCAGTGGCAATGGCGGGGAGTAAAATCAGGGCGAAGATGGTATGCATCCAGCTCATAGACAGTTCTTTTTTTGGGTGGATATGTTCATCAGGGCGGCAACATGGTACTCAAGAGCTTGGATATTTGCCCAGACGGGCATGCCTCGGTCAAGGGTATGGACGGTCACTTGGTTTTCATCCAGTTTGGCACTCAGAGTGCCGGGGAGCAGGCTGATGGTGTTGACAAAAAAAATTCTGGCTGATCCTCGCGGGAGGATAGTGACATAGGAGACCAGTCCCGGGTCGAGAAGTTGTTGTCTTAAGAGGGTACGTCGCATGACATCAATACCGCCTCGAAAAGATTGGTACAGAAAAAAAGGAATAAAATGGAGGGCGCCTAAGAGACTGAGAGGACACTGAGAAGGGGGGGACAGCATGAGGCTCAGCTTAGAGGCGATCAATACTGCAGGGATACCGACAATCCAACTTGAGATATCGGAGCCGGTCAAGACCCACCAGACTGCCGAGAAGACAAGGATACGGAGAAAAGAGTGTCGGTTGACGTCGAATAAGGTGGAACCTCTGGGAACGTGGTGATCTCGGATCATGGCATGGGTTCTTTTCTTTCCTAGTGGATGAGATAGTATTATTGAATGAACCTAACTCATTGTCTTATTTTCGGATATTCCGGGAGGTGAAGTCAAGGGTTTTCTCTCTCCTCCTTTTAGTCTGTACTTTCAAAGCGTGGTATGATGTTCCATGAAATAAGGAAATGCATCATTCTCTTCTTGGAGTTATTCTGATCGGAAAATGTTGTTTCTGGAGAACGAATTCCTTCCCAGTGTCCAGGAATTCGACATCCCAAAATATCCCCGTGCTCCCTTTGCTCTTTCCTTTGAGAGCGGTACCCTCTTGTCGAATCATTGACTGTTGCCGGGAACGTTCATTTTGGCGGTGCCATGCTCAAGTGGAAAAGGATACGTCTGCAGTTAAAAGGCCAGAGGAAATGCTCTCTCCTCTTGTTCTCTGTGAGGCTATGATTGAACAGAAGGTGGTTCGCGCTCCGGGCGGCTTTTTGAGCTGTTTGAGAGGGCAGTTCGCAGCTGAAGTCGCTCTTTTTTTCCTTTTATCTCCTGCTTCGGAGAAACTCCCTAGAAAAAATATTGGAACCTTTTTTCCAGGGAGTAGGTAAATATACCTAGCTGGAATTACATTAAATTAATGCTTTGCAAAGAGACTTTAAAGTGATATCATTTAAGGTGGAATAAAAAACGGGCTGGGTCTGTCCGATGCTTGCGTGGGTGATAGATGACTTGCTATCATCTCAAAGAAAAATAGTAAAGACGTGGGAGGAATTGACCGATGTTGCATAATCTGGATCTTGTACTTTATTTCTGGCTATTTCCTGTCTTTCTTCTTCTGATCCTGCCCTTGATCCTGGCTACCGGCGGTTTTTTATTCGATCTGATACGCCGTCTTTTCCCTTCGAGAAAGGCAGTCGCTAAAGAAAAAAGAAGCGACCCACGTTTCGTCCCCTCTGCAGGCGCATTTGCCGAGATTAGGGCAGGAGACATGACCTGTACCGGTCTGGTATGTAATATTTCCCGTCTGGGTATCAGTTTAAAAAATATTCCGGATATCTTTTTTGATAAAATGGATAAGTTGACGATTGTTATCAGAGGGGAAGGTGGTGACCAGAATTTATTGGTGAAACCAAAATGGGTATTAGAGACCAGTTCAGGCAAACAACTCGGTGCAAAAATTGACTCCGCTCCTCCAGGTTGGAGGCAATTCCTTATGCAGACAGGGAAAATGGAACCCTCTGGACTGGCATAACGAAAAAAATTCGGGCAACAGGGCTGTCGTTTTTTGTTTTTTTGCTCTGCACTGGCCATTAAGCGTCTGTCGCGGAAGCGATAACCCTGTTTTGTGCCTTGAAGAATAAGGGGGGGGGGAAGAACTGAAAAGGCCGGTTGTCTGGCCACGGTCGTTGTTGAAGCAGAGATTGGCGTCCCCCCATTAGCATACCGCGTGCTGTTACTCCGCTGAAACCCGGTGGCATTATCTTCGATTGCAGGTGGTTTGTTTCCTGTCAGATTTTTTTTGCTAATCTTTGCTTATCTGCTTAATTCTTCATCCTTGTCTGGTTGTACTGCCCGGGAATTATGGACTGCGACCAGACTGTTGCCGCTGCAATCTTGGTTCGCATAAGAATTTGTTACCAATACAATGAATTTTGGTGTTCTTCTGGCTGCAACAGTTGCCACTGGAGCAATGGCCTTATATGCAGGCCTGGGTGAACTGCCTGTGAGGTCGTCACCTCTGCGAAATTTTCCTGTTGTAATACTGAAATGAGGACATCTCGTGGAGGATCCGTCCTCAGGAGCTGCAAGGATCTCTGGTGGCTGATGACAGCCGGGTGTTTGTCCGGGGACCGGCATCGGTTGCCTAAAGAAAACCGCTAGTTTTGTCCTTACTCTATTCCTTCCACATCTCCTGTTTGAACAAGATGGTTTTGTTTCTTCCGCTTTTTTTGGCCTCATACAAGGCTACGTCCGCAAATTTGATAGTTTGCTTTATTGAGTCGGCATCCTTTGGGAAATCAGCTACTCCGATACTTACTGTCTTCTGAATGACTGCTCCATCCGGAAGTGTGAAATGATATTGCTCGATTGCAAGGCGGATTTTTTCAGCCATATTTTCCGAAGAAATGGTGTCTTTCATTTCCAGGAGAATTACAAGGAATTCCTCACCGCCATAACGAACCAACAGGTCGCTTGCCCTGATTTGTTCACGGATAATAGCAGCGATATCTTGTAAAATTTTGTCTCCCGCAGGGTGTCCAAACGTATCGTTGACGAGTTTGAAATAATCAATGTCGAGCATGAATAATCCGATTTCGCTCCGATTCCTCTTGGCCAGCGGTTCGTACTGTTTGACATAATCATCAAGAAAACGTCTGTTATAGCAACGGGTCAACGGGTCTTTCAGGGTCTGTTTCTTTAACAGCGCTAGGAGGCGGAGGGAGTTGAGGACCGGAGCACTTGCGTCAAGATACTTGCGCATGAGCATTATCTGTTTTTTGCGGACCTCCAGCTGTTCTTTGGGGGCCATAAAGGAAAAGACAACCCCCACACTCCCTCCCATGACCATGGGCAGACAGTAGCGATGATATTCATTGTGATTGATGTTGAAATAGGGACATAACATCTGATTATTATACGAATAGACCACTTCTCCCAATCTCTGGGCCCGGCAGAACTCTGCATTAAGGTTCACCTCCTTGATACAGAGTGGTTCTGTGTTCCTATTATCCATCAGCACCTTCATTGTACTATCTTTTTTATTAACACCAAGGAGCAGATAATAATCAATGCTGAATTCACGTTCAAAGATGAAGCTGAGTTGTTTATAGACTTCCTCCTCATTTCTCGCTCCCTGCAGGTCACGGCCGAAAACCGTCACTTTCTCCATTTGTTCAAGAAAGGTGGAAACATTGTCCAGCGATAATTTTTTATGTTGGTAGGTAAAACTTCTCAATACATCAGCGTCTGCCAGCAATGTTTGAATTTTGTCAAGGAAGTCACTCCATAAATGCATGATAGTATTTACTACGTTACGCATCTCGGTCAGCTCATCTCTGATACGTCTGCCATAAACGGGACAGTGAACACAATCTTTATATTTATTAAGAAAAATGCACGTTCCCCTCCATTTCGGCGAAATGGCCAGGGAACCGGTCTCCAGATAACAGACCAGGGAAGGATTTTGATGCACGGGGCATTCCTCGTGCTTGCAATTGAGAACATGGAGACAATGAATGTGATCACTCTCAAAGCGTTTTACAAAGTCATTGCTGAAAGAACCGATCAGTATTTTCTTTAAGAGAGATAAGAAACTACCGATATGCATAAGGTTGGAATAGAGAATCAGGATCAGGAGAACAGACCCGAGAACGAGGAGAAAACTGAAGACGTCCTTGTTGTAAATACCAACACCTGAGGAGGCATCATAAATGAGATAAATTTTTGCCAGAGGTGAATTGACGCCGCCATCAAGTTCAATGCTTTTATGGAGGAATTTTCCGGATTCCAATGTGGCGGACCGGAATGACAACTTCTGGCTGATCATTTTCGAGTTGATGTGTCCCTTGCTCAGCAATATGTTTAGGTTGTCAGGGGTTCGATCCTGTTCCGTAACAGGTGTGGTTTTTCCTGAATCCTCCACGAGGAGTAATCCGAATGGCTCGGCTATCTCTATATGCTCAAACGCATGTTCCAAGCTCATTCTCACTTCAACCGCGCCTACATGGTTGTCGTTGAAAAAAACCGGTGAAATAGCGATGATTGAAACCCCATTGGCATCATGTTCGAAGCCACTGTATGGCTGAAGTTCATGGTTAACCTTCACCACCAATGGTTTTGCCTGGGACAGATCTTCTCCCCCAAGGTTGAGTTTACTATGTTGGTAAAAGGAAATAGCTGGTGGTTTGTAAAAATGATAGAAGAAGTTTTGATGATGGCTTGCATGTTGCAACGATTTTTTCATGTCTGACAACAATAAGCTGTCTAACTTTTTAAGGTCCTCGTTGGCGAGTGCTGCTGCTAGATCTGGCTGATCTGCGATGAATAACGACTCTGTCATAATATTCTTTCTGTGCTCAGCAATGTCATTATTGATCCATTGGGAGAGGAGAGAAAGTTGACTTCTGGCCGAATGTCTGGCCTGAACAGTGAATGCCTGGTTGAGATAAAAAAGGAGGAGGATGACGAATAATATAATCAAAAAGCCCGGCAGATAAAGAATTCTAGTCTTTAAGGTCCATTGCCGAGGGTGGCAGGAGGTCAGGGCTTCATGAACAAAAAAACGAAATGCAGCAAGTTTTTTTGACCTGTTCTTTTGGGAAGAATTCACATCTTGGTGTTCAGGTATCAACTCATTTCTCCAGTACTACCGGTTAAACGATTTGTTATTGATCCAAACCCCTATCTTGTAGGTTTTCCGGGTTTGTTTCGATGCGTTTATGATGCATACCCTTCGCCTGCTGAATTCATCTCTGTCTTCAAAATAAATAGTGCTGTTTTGCAAGACATGAAGAGGATCAACAAGGGAAGACACTATAGTATAGTAGCAAACTCCCTCAGGAGGAACAAGGAACAAAATGTTCAGTTAGTGGATTTTGTTTTCCTTGGAGGGCTGCAAATCATTACGTTCTTGAATGAAGTCGGGAGCGGAATATTGAGAGGGGTTCTTCTACTGCTCTCCTCCCCCTTTCACAGAAAGATAGTGGCGGCAGGTAAAAAAATACAGGAGCTGAAGCAGATCAGCGTGTCGAGAGGGAAGAGAATTTAGCGAAAAGTTACTTGCTCTCTGTGTCGCAGCTTCCTGCCTTGATGAACGGATTTCTCCTTTATGGTCTCTGTCAGTATGGTGTGAATGTTTGTCTGCGAATTTACAAAAATGAAAAACAGCTGGATGTCACGAGACAGCTGGATCTGAAATCACTGACTCAATATGTTGAGATTGTCATCTCTGTTCTCCAGGAATGAGGGGACAAGTGGAACGACTTTGGCGAGAAAGGTTGGTTACAGGGTGTCTGCGGTACGAGTTGCTGGCTTCAACTGGGCATAATTGTTGTCAGCAGCAATGGCAGGGAGATTGCCGCCGAAAAGCAGGGGACGGAAGGTGAGGAATTGATAGCGTTTGTCCTGAACGGTTACCAGGGGCGGCGATCTGTGACCTTCAAAATAATCATACCCCTGTTTAAGGTTTTCCCAGAAGGGTACCCACTTGGAGTCGTTGTGGGCAGCCATGTTTTCCCAGGTCATGCGAAAGGGAAAGATATGTACGGGCACCTGAAGTTGACCTGCGATCATGGCTGATTCGACAATGGTGTATATCTCTTCCATGCGGAAGTCGGTCATGGCAAAACAGCCAACAGAAGAACAGCGGCCATGTACCATTAGAAAACTCCCGGTTCGATTGTGACTCCTGTCGAATTCGTTAGGGAAACCAAGATTAAAAGAAAGATGGTAGTCACTATAGGGATTCAGCTGCTCTACTTGAACAGTATAAAATCCCTCCGGACTCTGTTTGTCACCTTCTTTGATCTTAGGGCCCAGGGTACCAGAATGGTCACAGATGCTATAGGTCTTGAAGAGTCTATAGCTGAGTCCTTTTTGAGTCCATACTTCCAGCTGCTTTTCATTTTTGAAAATTCGGATAAAGACAGGATCACCGAGTTTGACACCCATTTTTTGCATTTCACAAATCAGTCGCGGGGCAACTCGTATGTATGCTTCCTGGGAGGTTTTACTGCTGGGAATACGACATTCTTCTGCCTGCAGATATGTGGTTGGAAGAAGAAGAGATAAAAAAACTAAAACCTGAATAGAAAAATGGCGCATTGTTTGAAAAATGAGATTCAGAAAAAGAGAAACTGGTATGTAAGCCAAAGCCAATAAAAAGAATTTAATCAACAAGCGGATGAAATGTCCAGGGAAATGGCACTTTTGTTCTTAATTTTTCCTTCGCGTGCTCCCCTTGCCAGTGAATGCCCTGGCAATCTTCTTGATAGAGCAGCCTTTGTTGCTTTCGATTTTTCGCCACAAGTGCACTGGATTGTGCCTCCTTCTTTCTGCAGGCAGACCATCTTGGTTATTGGTTCTTTGAGACAGCGGCGGACTCTCGACTGGGTGCCTGCAGCTGAATACCGCAAGGGGCTCGACGACTTGGGAGGAATTGACTCATTCCTCTACTGATATTGGTTGCGTTAATCAATATCAGTAGAATATTTTATCAAGAATTGACTCGGAAGGTGCCTCGATGGTGTCTCCGTCTTCCATTTCCCGTTGCAGACCAAACATGGCCAGCAGATTGTCATCCATGCAGAGGCGGTAGCTGTGTGCTGAGAGGATATTTTTATTGGCGGGATTTACCAGCCTGGCTGAGATATACAGGGTGCGGTTGATAAGAGAATACGTGCCTACCAGAATAGCTTGAGCTGCTTGGTCGGCAGTGATCAGGGACAGATCTCGTGAAAGTATTGTTTCACCAGACCCAGGACTGATCTTCATCGTGTCGCGGAGTTTTACTTCTCGTACCGTATACCCAAGCTGTACCAGGCGCCCTCCAATATGTTCCTGAAGCAGTCTGCCAAAACGTGAAGTCTGCTCTAGATTATCATTGTATACAAAGGTAGAGGTAAGGACTGGAAGATCAGGATGTCTGGGAATCAGAGGCGGGAGCGCCTCATTTATCAGGTCGTCGGCTATTGTTTCTGCCAGACCGATAAGGTTGACATCGCCGCCGAGAAGATTCTCAAGGCGGGTACAATTGAAGGAAGAACAGCCGGAAAGGAGGACAAAAAAAGTCAGGATTGTAAAAAATCTGCTGCAGGGTCTCATCATGGCGATTGGCTATCGGTTTTGAGTGTTGAGGTGCTTGTCCTGTAAAGGGAAATGTTATCTGTAGCTGGACACCATCTGAATAGTTTTTCCCTGCGGTGTAATTTGATAGTGCCAGAAATCAGGGTCATTGATGTAATAAATATCAGAAGTTCTAAAGAGGTATTTTTCATTGGCAACCATGGATGTGGTGATAATCACTTCATAATGGCCAATACGCGGTGCAGCTGAGTTGGCAAGGTCGAGTCCTGCGGCCAGGGCTATGCTCTGGATATCGCTTGGAACGTGGCGAAGGACGGAGACTGCTGCAGTTATTGCCGTCAGTACCCCCGGGGGCACGCTGGAGCTGGAAGTGCTGTGGTAGATTACCTGCACCTTGTAGTTTACTTCGATGTCAGATAATTTTTTCTCGATGCTGGTAGGAACGCCGAAGTGGACAAGCCTGGTAATAAGGAGATCTCGGAAGCCTTCATTAAATTGCGAAGTTGCTCCTTGCTCGCAGGGAATGGCATCGCTGCCGCAGGTTGTTTTGACAAAGACCGCCTTGTCAATATAGTCACTGCGGATAAGCTGGTTATTGATCTGGTTTGCTACGTCACTGGCCAGAATATCCCAGTGCTGTGCTGCCTGCATCTTTTGTTGTTCAGAGTAGGCATAGGACGCAGGCTGTGGAATACGTGTACAACCGCTGAGGAGGATAAGAAGGAAAAAGAAAAGAAGTCTGGGTGTCATGTTTCTAACGGTGTCAAAGATATATTCATGGAGCACCGAGAGCGTGAGCCAATACTTCTTTGGGGTGTACTGCAGCCCTCAGTGTCCCTGGCGGGTTTGTTCCATTCTTTTATGGTAGTCTATAAAGACGTTATCGGATGATCTGCTGAAGAAGTAAAGGGAAAAGCTCTTTTTTCTCCTTAAGCCTTTTTGAAGTCATTTTTCGCTGAGACTCTCAAGGCTGTGCCGCAGCTGAGATTCTGGAGGCGCTCCAACTATCTGGTCAACGAGCTTGCCGTTTTTGAAAAACAGGAGGCTGGGTACACCGCGTATCTGGTAATGCATAGCTGTCCCGGGGTTGCTGGAGGTGTCCAGTTTCGCGATAAGTACTCGGCCAAAATAGTCCTTGGCTATTTTCAAGATCAAGGGGGCTATGGACTTGCAGGGACCGCAGGTGGGGGAATAGAAATCTACCATCACCGGCAATGAAGCCTGGGTAATAAATGATTGAAATTCAGTGTCAGTGAGTTCCACAGGGCTGGCCTGGGAATGCATATTTATCTCTCTCCTGCATTTACCGCATTTTGGGGAGAGATGCTGTTTAGCAGTTGGTATTCTGTTTTTTGTAGCGCAGGACGGACAGGAAACAATGACACTGTTCATGAAAAACTCCTTACTTGGCATCGCATTGTCGGTTGGGATCTCAATGCAGCAAAAAATGTGAATGAAAAAGAGATCTGTCAAGGGGGGAGAGGTGTCTGTATTCACTATTGCCCAATCAGGCCTGAGTGACTATAATCTTCAGGTGGTCTTAAAAGGCATGTTTCGTTTCGTCTGACAGCTCTTCCAGTGAAGTCGTTTCACCGGTATCGAGTCCTTCAGCTTGTTTTGCCTCTATTGAACGGTCCCTTTCCAACGAGTTATTTCTTTTTTCTTATGTCTATTGATTTACATACCCATTCCCATTATTCCGATGGCACTAAAAGTCCGACCGAATTAGTTCGTCTTGCCGCAAGCAGCGGGGTCTCGGCCTTGTCTCTGACAGATCATGACACCATGGGGGGAGTGGAAGAGGCCGTGCTTGTGGGAATAGAGTATGGGGTGGAAGTGGTGCCCGGACTTGAACTCAGTGTTGTCCATAAGCAAAAATCGTTACATATTCTAGGCTACTGGATGGATCCCGAGCACGGTGAACTGTCTGCTGCTCTGACTGTTTTGCAGAGGGCCAGGGATCAGAGAAATGGAAAAATAATCACAAAATTACAGGCGCTTGGCATAGACGCTTCTGCTCATGAGTTAGCAGAGATATCAGGGGTGGGCCAGACTGGTCGCCCCCATATTGCCAAGTTGCTCATGGCTCATGGCGTGGTCAGGTCGATGCAGCAGGCCTTTGATGAATATCTGAAGAAGGATGCAAGGGCCTATGTGGACAGGTTTGCCTATAGCGCTGAAGAGGCAATCGGCCTGATTGTGCGGGCGGGTGGGATTGCAGTCCTGGCCCATCCTGTTCAGGTGGATAAGACTTTGAACTCTTTGCCTGCCCTGCTTGCTGTGCTGAAGGACTTTGGACTGGAAGGGATTGAGACTTTTTATCCAACTCAATCGAAAAAAATGCGCAAGAAAATCAGACAATTGGCCGATGTCTTTGATCTCGTGCTCACAGGCGGCAGTGATTATCATGGGGACATTCGTCCGGGTACCCGTCTTGCCGGAGGGAATAATGTATTTGTTCCCCCGGGACTCCTTGATAAGATGAAGGCCCGATTGCAGCAACGCCTGTACCCCTCACGTGTTTAAAAAAATGGCGGGTCCAGTTATCTCAATGGAAAGGACTCGTTGCCGTCTCCTCATCAGGGGGGGCTTGCTTTGGAATTGTATTGCTGGTTCGTATTTACCGGAACGTCAAAAAAAACACTCAGAAGGCATTACATTATGAATTCAATACTCGTAGTTGATGACGAGCCCAATTATCTCGTTGTTCTTTCGGAACTGCTTCGAGATGAAGGTTTTGAGGTCTTTACCGCTCCTGGCGGCAAAGAGGGAATGGCAGTGATTCAGGAGGTAGATCTTGATCTGGTGATCACGGATATGCAGATGCCGGGTATGGATGGCCTCCAGTTTTTGCAGAAGATCAAACAGATTAACAATGATCTACCAGTGATTATGATCACAGCCTTTGCAGAAGTGGAGAAGGCTGTCGCCGCCATGCAGGCCGGGGCCTATAATTATCTTTCCAAGCCCTTTTCCAATGATGAGCTGCTGGTCAATATCAATAAGGCAGTGCACCATTATTCCCTGATCCGGGAAAACAGCAGACTGCGCCAGGAGATGATGACCCGTACTGGCTTCAGCGGTATGGTTGGTAAAAATAAGAGTATGCGGCATGTGTATGAACTGATCGAAAAGGTGGCTCCGACACCTTCAACGGTCTTGATCGCCGGGGAGAGTGGAACGGGAAAAGAGTTGGTGGCCAAGGCCATTCATTTTAACAGTCCGCGGGCTGACAAACCTTTTATCACGGTGAACTGTGCCGCCCTTGCTGACAATCTCCTTGAAAGTGAACTTTTTGGTCATGAAAAAGGGGCCTTTACCGGGGCCGTATCCATGCGTAAGGGACGTTTTGAGATGGCAGACGGCGGTACTCTGTTCCTGGATGAGGTTGGCGAAATTCCTCTGGCCCTTCAGGCAAAACTGCTTCGGGCTATCCAGGAAAAGAGCTTCGAGCGGGTGGGTGGGAATAAAAACTTGAGTGTCGATGTACGCATTATCAGTGCCACTAACAGGGATTTGAAAGAGGAAGTCAGCCAGGGAAAATTCCGTGAAGATCTCTATTATCGCCTGAATGTGATTCATCTTGGCCTGCCTGCCCTGCGGGAGCGTCAGGATGATATTCCTCTGCTTGTTAAATATTTTGTGACAAGTTTTGCTGATCGCCTTGATAAACCTGACCTGGAAATCAGTAGTGATGCCATGCGACTTCTGGTTACCTTGCCTTGGGAAGGGAATGTCAGAGAACTTGAAAACACCATTGAGCGGGCAGCTATCCTCTGTGATCATAATATAATAGAGGCGGACGATGTCCAGCCCGAATCACTGGCCAACAATGAACAACAGGCCTGGAGTCGGGATCTTGATCTGGAGCAACTCATCCCGAAGAATGCCAGCCTCAATGATGTCCTCTATGCCATAGAAGATAAAATGTTGAACCAGGCTCTGGAAGATGTTGGCCATGTGCAGGCCCGAGCTGCTGAAAAACTGGGGATCACCAAGAGCCTGCTACAGTATAAGATGAAAAAATACGGGATAAAGAAGAAGAAATAACAGCGAGTCCCAATGCGTGAATCAGCAGCGCTGGATGCCCCAGTGCAGTTTGTTTCTGAGGATGGCGAAAAAATCCCTTTTCGGAGCAATGATGAGGCGCAGGGGTTGCCCTGCCACTTCAATCTTCAGACAATCCTCTTCCACCATATTCCAGGCGGGCTGGCCGTCGATAATAATTTGAGCCTTATGGCCATGGCCGGTTTTGAGTGTTGTCCGCAGTTGGCTGTCTGCAGGTAAAAGTACCGGTCTGGAACTCAGCATAAAGGGACAGATAGGAGTAACGAGGATTGATGCCAGGCCTGGGTAGACCAGAGGGCCTCCAGCGGAGAGATTGTAGGCTGTAGATCCGGTGGGAGTGGAAAAAATGAGTCCGTCTGCCTTGTAGGTGGTGATGTACTCCTGATCGGCCATGGTGGAGAGTTCCAGCACCCGGTCGAGTGTCCCTTTGCAGATAACCACTTCGTTGAGAGCGTAGTGGGATTTGCTTGCTTCTCCTTCTCGGTCGAGAGTGGCCTTCAGCATCATTCGGTTTTCAATGGTGACCGTTCCAGAAATCAGTTCATCTATTGCCGCCAGGGCCTCCTGCTCAGTCCGTTCTGTAAGAAATCCAAGATTTCCCATGTTGATCCCGAGTACCGGGATAGAATGTCGCGCAGCCTCGTCTGCCACATGAAGGAGGGTGCCATCACCTCCCAGAACGATGAGGACATCAATCTCTGCATCCAATCTGTCCACAGAGACAGTAATTCCCTGTTGTTTTAACTTTTTTGAGAGGGTGTCGGCCAGAGTGGCAGCTGGAGCGGCATCCTTTTTTCTGATGATTCCGGCATGGCGCAGAGAAAAGCTGCAAACACTGCGGAAGGGTTCGTTTGAGAAAGACATCTCAGCGTTTTCCAAGTTCAGTTGAACGGTTCACTGCTGCGGCAATGGCATCCATGACGATCCCTCGGAATCCACTGCGTTCCAGGACGTGCTGGGCGGCAATGGTCGTTCCCCCGGGAGAGGTGACCATGGCACGAAGTTCAGCGGGGTGTTTGTTGCTCTCCATGAGGAGTTTTACAGAACCGAGAATGGTTTGCAGGGCTAATGTTTCGGCAACCGGGCGGGTCAGGCCTGATTCCACTCCGGCATCGATCATGGCCTCGGCAAAGGTGAAGACATAGGCAGGTCCTGAACCACTGAGTCCGGTAACCGCATCCAGGGCCTGTTCAGGGAGGATGACTACTTTGCCAACCTTGTTGAAAATTTCTTCGCCACGTTGGAGATCATTCTTTTTGACATTTTTGTTGCCGCTCAGTGCTGATGCTCCTTCAAGAACAAGGGCCGGGGTGTTGGGCATGACCCGGATGATCTTACAGTCGTCACGTCCCAGCCCCTGCTCATAAAAAGAGATGGGGAGTCCTGCAGCTATGGAGATGATCAGGTGCTGCGGGCCTGCCAGCTTTTTACTGGCTGCCAGTACAATATCCATGATCTGCGGTTTTACGGCCAGGATGATTGTGGTGCATGTCTCCCAAAGAGTTGCACTCTCCTCAAATCCTTGCACCCCATAGGTGCTGGTAATATATTGCCGTCGGGTTGGGTTGGGTTCTGTGACGGAAATGGCCTCAGGAGCATAAAGACCAGATTTGATGATTCCCCGAACCAGGGCCTCGCCCATCTGGCCACCACCGATAAAACCAATTCTGTTATCCATTCTCGTGTCCTCGTTAGTGTACTTTTGCAAGCTCCTCTCTGTCAGGGCTTCCAGAAATGTGTCAGAATGTACCATGTATTGGAGGAACAGTCCACAGAGGAAAGTAGGGCTTTTGATTCGTGATGAAATAAGAAGCCATTTATGATATGCTCTCTCAATCCTATTGAAATAAATTACGATTACTCATGCTGGCGAATTGGAAGGATGACAGAAATTGTGATCGCAAGAGGCATGATGCCGGCAGTGGTCTGACAGAATTTTGCTGCTTGTGTCGAGGGTGATTGGATCAGTGGATAGATGAGTTGTTACAAGGTCAAAACAGGAGTGGATGCGGACGCTGACTTTTTGGGATGGACTCCTTCAAGCGCAAGACGGTGTCGCTCTCTCCATTATGATGCTGGAAAAATAAGGATCTCAAGGAGAAAAAAGAATGGTTAATCAAGAATTACTGGATATTCTCGCTTGCCCTCAATGCAAAGGCCCGGTACTTCTCAATGAAGCTGGTGATGGCCTGGTCTGCAATACCTGTCATCTGCTCTACGAGATTCGGGATGATATCCCTGTAATGTTAGTGGACGAGGCAAAACCAGTGGATGAACTGACGTAAAGAAGCAGCATATGAATTTTTCTTCTATAGGCCGCCTGGGAGGCCTACCTGAGCAAGTTTTCGCTGTTTCAGGAATACGATTTGCTCGAGAGGCTGGTCATTATCTTTGTCTACCTTGTCCTGGCCAAGGTAATCGATCTGATTCTTATTCGAGCCTTGAAAAGTTTGGCCCATAAAACCACATTTCATCTTGATGATTATCTGGTGGCCTTCTTTCACATGCCTTTGCTTGTCACAGTGGCTATGTTCGGTGTCCTCCATGCCTTGTCGGTTGAGCCGAAACTTTCTGCAGTGTCTACTTTTATTCTTACAGGAGGGGTCAAGACCCTGATCCTGTTGATATGGTGCGGAGCAATCTCTCGCAGTCTCAGCAGGTTGACCCATGAGGAGGCCCTGGAACTCTTTGGTGCGAAGTCCATTGATCGGGATCTCTTCCTGCTTTTTAAAAATGTTTCCAGAATTCTCATCCTCTTTCTTACTCTTGTCTGGATCCTTCTTATCTGGAAGGTGAATCTCTCCCCTATTTTTGCCTCCGCCGGGATTGCCGGTATAGCCATAGCACTGGCAGCTAAAGATACCCTGGCCAATTTTTTTGGTGGCATTTCTGTTTTTATGGGTCGTGCCTATAAGGTGGGGGAATATATTATTCTTGATTCAGGGGAACGGGGGGAGGTGGTGGAGATTGGAATCCGGTCCACTAAGATTCAGACCAGAGACGATGTCCTCATTACCATACCCAATTCTATCATGGCTAACTCTAAGATTATTAATCAATCAGCTCCGCAATCAATGTTCCGGATTCGCTTGATATTGCTGTGGCCTATGGAACGGATCTGGACGAGGTGGAAGAACTGCTCCTGCTGATCGTGGCTGATAATAATCAGGTGATCCGGCAGCCTGCCCCGTGACTCCGGCTCCGTTCCTTTGGCGATTCTGCGGTTAATTTTCAGCTCCTTCTCTGGGTTCGTGATCCTCGAGAGAAGGGCCGCCAGACCCATCTTTTGTTGAAAGAGATCTATCGATGTTTTAATGAGAACAGTATCTCTATTTCTTTACCGCAGCGGGATGTCTATGTCAGGAGTGGTGAGGCTAACCTTGCCCGTAAGGAACTGACTCCGCATCAATCAGATCTTATTGAGATGTGATCGGATCGTAACGGAAGAGAGCGAAAAGGAGTAAAAACAAGAAAGCCCGGTTCCATCAGGAACCGGGCTTTCTTGTTTTTACTTGAAAAAGGGGAGGAGATCAGGGCGCTATACCCATCTCCTTTTCTTTTTCGTGTACAGCCAGTCGAGTCTTGATAGCTGTATCCGGGATCAGCGACATGGAGTCGATACCAAGTTCTACCAGGAAGGTGGCGAACTCGGGAAAGTCAGACGGTCCCTGGCCGCAGATACCGATCTTCTTGCCCCGCCGCTTGGCAGTTTTGATGACCATGCGGATCATATCTTTTACCGCATCGTCACGCTCGTCGGCAATACCGGCGATGAGGCCGGAGTCACGGTCCAGACCGTAGGTGAGCTGGGTCAGGTCGTTGGAGCCGATGGAGAAGCCATCGAAGATATCGGCAAAGGCATCGGCGGAGATGACATTACTGGGGATCTCACACATGACGTAGACTTCCAGGCCGTTTTCACCCTGAACCAGACCACATTCGCGCATGACCTCAATAACTTTTTTACCTTCTGCAGGGGTGCGGCAGAAGGGGACCATCAGTTTGATGTTGTTCAGGCCCATATCGTTTCGTGCCTTGAGCAGGCCCTGACACTCCAGTTCAAAGGCTGGACGATATTTGGGGTCGTAGTAGCGCGACGCTCCTCGCCAGCCGATCATCGGGTTTTCCTCATGGGGCTCGTAGAGGGTGCCTCCTGCTAGATTAGCATACTCGTTACTCTTGAAGTCAGAGAGACGGACAATAACATCCTTGGGATAAAACCCGGCGGCGATACGGCCTACACCCTCGGCCACCTTATCGATGAAGAACTGTTTCTTGTCGGAGTAGGCACCTGTCTTGGCGTCAATCAGTTTGACAATTTCCTGTTTTTCAGGATCACTGGAGGCTTTAAGTTCCTCATAATTGACGAGAGCCAGGGGATGGAGGCCGATGTGGGAATTGATAATAAACTCCTCACGGGCCAGGCCCACACCATCGTTGGGGATCTGGCACTCGGTAAAGGCCTTTTCAGGGATGGCCAGGTTCATCATGATCTTGGTCTTGGTGGCAGGCATGTCACCGAGATCAATCTTCTCGATGTTAAATTTGAGAAGGCCATCATAGACATAGCCGGTTTCGCCCTCGGCTGAGGATGCCGTGATTGCCTGACCATTTTTGATCTTTTTTGAGCCGTCACCGGTGCCGATAACGCAAGGAATGCCGAGCTCACGGGAGATGATGGCAGCATGACAGGTTCGACCACCACGGTTGGTGATAATGGCGCCCGCGATCTTCATGATCGGTTCCCAGTCCGGGTCGGTCATATCGGTGACTAGAACTTCACCTTGCTTAAAGGTACTGATGTCCTTGACATCGTTGATGCAATGGGCGATTCCCTGGCCGATCTTGGTACCAACGGCCAGACCCTCGACAATAACAGTTCCTTTCTCCTGCAACTTATAGGTCTCCATGACACCTTTGTTGGCTTGAGAATGGACGGTCTCGGGACGGGCCTGGACGATGAAGAGTTTACCGGTACCGACATGGACACCGTCGCCATCTTTGGCCCACTCGATATCCATGCCTTTGCCGTAATGGTCCTCAATGATACAGGCCCACCTGGCAAGCTGAAGGATCTCATCATCGCTGATGACGTAGGATTTGCGCTCCTCTTCAGTGGTGGCAATGTTTCTCACCGGTTCGGCGGTGGTCGGGTCATTGTCGTAGATCATCTTGATCTCTTTAGAACCCACTTTCTTGCCAACGATAGGGCGTTTACCCTCTTTGAGGGTGGGCTTGAAGACATAGTATTCATCTGGATTGACTGCACCCTGGACGACGTTTTCTCCCAGGCCCCAGGCGCCGGTAATGAAGATGGCATCTTCGAAACCGGACTCGGTGTCAATTGAGAATAAGACACCGGAGGCGGCAGAGTCGGAACGGGCCATCTTCTGGATAGTAATGGAGAGGTAGACATCAAACTGGCCATAACCCTGATGTTGGCGATAGGAGATTGCACGGTTGGTGAACAGGGAGGCAAAACATTTTCGGCAGTTCTGGATGATATTTTCGTAGCCGTGGATGTTCAGATAAGTCTCCTGCTGGCCGGCAAAGGAGGCGTCGGGCATGTCTTCGGCCGTGGCGGAGGATCGCACTGCGACATCAACATTTTTACCATATTCGGCTTCCATCTTCTGATACGCCTTGATAATGGCATCGCGAAGCTCATCAGGAAAGGGGGCCTGGCGAATGATATCGCGGCATTTTTCTCCTCGTTCAGCAAGATTATGCATGTCTTCAATATCCAGATCGGCAAGGATCTGCTTGATTTCGTCCTCGATACCGGCTTCTTTCAGGAGATAGCGGTAGGCGTAGGCGGTGATGGCAAAACCGTGGGGCACTGCAACACCTTTGACGGTAAGATGCTGATACATCTCGCCAAGTGATGCGTTTTTACCACCGACCAGGGGGACATCATCAATGCCTATATCATCAAACCATAGAATAAATTCCTTGTCGTGATTACTGCCCATCGTTATTTCTCCTACTGGAAATAGATTGTTGAGGTGACAGATTCGGGGGCCGAATCTGTCTTAGAATCATTAAGATAAAAAAAATCAGGTCTCCTCTCAAGAGGCTTAAATGAGGGGCTCAAATAATATTGAAGTATTATATAAGGAAAACTGTCAATTCGTCAAGTGTTAGGGGGAGACTTTGCCTGGAGTCATGCCACTGGTTTTCTCTCAGTGGCATAGCCCTGGAGGTGGTTTTTTTTTGATGTCGAATAGGAAATCGAATTTTTCAGGATACAAGAGAATCATAAAATAGCGAATTTAAGGATAGCTAGGTAGATATGTACAGATCAGGTGAATCCTTATTATCAGAGGTCTCTAAATTTGAAGGAATGAAGCATAGATACGATATGCCATAATGCTTGAAAATTTGCAACAAGGAAGGGGAGAAAGATTTTTTTGGGATGTCCTCTAGATATTGTGGGGATGAATTGGTAGAAGAGAAGAAAAAAGTATGATATTGTTTTTACATCCTGAAGGATCGTATTTACTCAGTTAGATTGAAAAAAACTCCTCTATGAGGAGAAGCGGAGGGTTGAAGGTATGTCTCAGGCAGCAAAGGTTAAAGCACTCTATCAGCAATGCAAAATAGGCAGTGTTCACTCCCAAAGCGATTATTTTTCCCTGATCAGAGAGCTGGTTCGTCTGCGCAGTGAGGAAGGCGTTGAGTGGCAGCGATTTATTGAGCAGGTCTATGTTCTGATCATGGATGAGATTGTTACCAACAGCAGTCAGCCGAAGACAGCTGTCAAGTTTGGTACCTCCGGCTGGCGCGGCATATTGGGAAAAGACCTTTTCCTGCGTTCAGTGTCCTTTGTCACCGCCGCAATTGTTGATTTGTATCTGGCCGTCGATAATGAACCTGAGCTGGCTGCATTTCTTGGCGTATCCAGTCTGGCCGAGGCCCAAAAAAGGGGCTGTGTGCTGGGATTTGATAATCGTTTCGGTGGAGAAATCTTGGCTGGAGCCGTGACCGAGGTTCTGATCAGGGCGGGCTTTACTGTCCACTATGCCGGCGAATCTACCACCGGCGTCCTTTCCGCTGCAGTCCTTGAATTGAAGGCTGCGTTTTCGATTAACCTTACACCATCCCATAATCCCCTTGAGTATGGTGGCTATAAATATAACGCCGCAGACGCCGGTCCTGCAGCGACAGAGTTGACCGAACGAATCACGGCTCGGGCCCGGGAGATTATTGGCGCCGGCGAGTCACCGCTGGCTGTTCTTGATAAACCTGTACTGTCCCCTGCTGCACGCAATGATGTGCTTCCTTTTGATGCCCTGAACACCTGGAAGCAGCTTGTCCGCAGAAATGTTTCCAGGCATGGGGTGAATTACGATGACATATTGGCCCGATTCGCCGAGGACAGGGACGTTGTGGTGGTTATCGATTCCGTTCACGGGGCCAGCAGGATTCATGTTGCTGCCCTTTTTGAAGGTGCCGGAAGTGAGCGCCTGGTCCAGTTGCGGGCCAATGCAGACCCCACCTTTAACGGGATTGCCCCTGAACCCTCATCGGCCAATATGGCCGGGGTGCGAGATCTTCTCGCCTCGCGCCATGAATCTCTTAAGCTGGGGGCCATTATTGATCCTGATGGTGACCGAATCAGGTTCACGGACGGAAGCACTGAAATCAGTATGAATCAGTTCGGGGCCATGGCCTATCATTTTCTCCATGAGGGAAAAGGAAAAAGAGGTATGGTTGCAAAGACTGTGGCCACCTCAAATCTTGCCAATCGACTGGCTGAGGTCTTTAATGAAGAAACCTATGAACCACGGGTGGGTTTTAAGGAGTTCAAGCCTGTTATCGGCAAGGCCCTGGTCTATTTCGAGGAGTCGGATGGAATTTCTATTATTGGTCATACTCCGGAAAAAGATGCCTACATCGGTCTGTTCCTTGCTCTGGATATGGTACTGAGCCGCAAACAGAATCTGGGCGATTATCTGGCTGAGATAGAAGAGGAATTTGGGGCCTATTACCCAGACCGAGACGGCTTGTTGGTCAGTGCTCAGGGGAAGGAGCTGACAGCCACCTTGGCTAAACTTGAAAAATATGATGTTGGGAGTGTGATCCGTGTCGGCGACCGGGAGCAGGTTATCAGCCAGGTGATAGCAATTGATGGCCGGAAGATGATTCTTGAAGACGGTTCCTGGCTGATGATCAGACCGTCTGGAACTGAGCCGAAGGTGCGTTTTTATGTGGAGTCGCGGACGGCTAGCGGCACTGCCGCATTGGTTCAGGCTGCCAAGGCCATGCTCGAAGAGATCGGTCTTTTGTAAATTCCCCCTGTTATGGAAATCGTCATTGCTTTTTGACCTTCCGGTATTAGAATAGGAAAACTATGGGACAAGAGTTGTCCTGTAACGAATTTGATTTGTTACAACAAGTTTATCAATAAGTCATCCGGGCCACTCGGACCGGATTGGTTAAATACAAGACTGATCGATCAGGAGTAGAGATTATGTGGGAATATACGGACAAGGTACAGCAGCATTTTTTGCATCCCCACAATGTTGGAGAAGTTGAGAATCCCAGTGGCACAGGCGATGTGGGCTCCCTTGCCTGTGGGGATGCCTTGAAGCTGACATTGAAGATAGATAAAGACGAACGTATTGTTGATGCCAAGTTCAAGACCTTTGGCTGTGCCTCTGCCATTGCCTCCTCTTCGGCCTTGACCTTAATGGTTACCGGAATGACTGTTTCCGAGGCCGAGAAGATCACGAACGAAGATATTGCTGATTACCTTGGTGGGTTGCCAAAAGAAAAGATGCACTGCTCTGTCATGGGTCGTGAAGCCCTGGAGGCCGCCATTGCTGATTATCGAGGGGTGACGCTGCCCATGGCTGAGGGCGAGGTGGTCTGCGAGTGTTTCGGGGTTACCGATCTTGAGGTGATACGAGCGATCAAGGAATCGGATCTGCGCTCGGTTGAAGAGATCACCAATTTTACCAAGGCCGGCGGCGGTTGCGGCAAATGCGAGGATCGGTTGCGGGATATCCTGCAGGCGACAGTGAGTGAAGGGACTGTTACTCCGGTTCAGATCGAGGGTCCTAAACGGATGACGACTCTGCAAAAGATCAAAAAGATTGAGGAGGTCCTTGAACGCGAGATCAAACCCGTTCTGCGCAAGGATGGAGGTGATATTGAGCTGGTGGATGTGGATGGTGACTTCGTCATGGTTTCACTGCGCGGAGCCTGTACCAGCTGTGCCAAATCTCAGACCACCCTGAAAGAGTATGTGGAGAAAAAATTGAGAGAACTGGTGCTTGAGAGTCTGATTGTGGAGGCAGCCAAATAATGATGGCGTTGCCCCCAAACGGTATTTCTTTGGGTGTTGCAAAGAAGGCTTTCCGCTTAGCCATTTGAAATCTTATCTTATTGGGACTTTGTTAACTAATGAACTGTGATGCAGATAAAGTAATTTATATGGATAATAATGCCACCACCCGGGTTGCACCTGAGGTGGTGGATGCCATGATGCCGTTTTTAACGGACTGTTACGGTAACCCGTCCAGCATGTATAACTTTGGCGGCCAGGTGGGAAAGGCCATAACCAAGGCCAGGGGACAGGTTGCGGAATTGCTCGGTGCGGAGTCTTCAGAGATCATCTTTACCAGCTGCGGAACGGAAAGTGACTCCACAGCCATTCTCTCTGCCCTGCAGGCCTTTCCGGAGAAAAGACATATTGTTACGACCCGGGTGGAGCATCCTGCGGTCAAGAATCTTTGTGAAAATGTGGATCGGCGTACCGGTCACAAGCATCGAGTGACTCGTCTCCAGGTCGAGTCTGATGGAACGCTCGACATGGCGCGCTATGAAGAGGCATTGGCCGATGATACCTCCATTGTTTCTGTTATGTGGGCCAACAATGAGACCGGGGTTATTTTTCCTGTGGAAAAAATGGCATCCATGGCCAAAGAGCGGGGGATTCTTTTTCATACCGATGCGGTCCAGGCCGTGGGCAAAATTCCCATCAATCTGGGAGAGCTCGATATCGATTTTCTTTCTCTTTCCGGTCACAAACTTCATGCTCCCAAAGGGGTGGGCGTTCTCTATGTGAAGCGCGGCACCCCTTTTGTTCCCTTCCTTGCAGGAGGGCACCAGGAAGAAGGTCGGCGTGGCGGAACAGAAAATGTGGCCTCCATTGTCGGACTTGGCAAGGCCTGTGAGCTGGCCGGGAAAATGATGGCGGAAGAAAACAGCAGGGTCAAGGCACTGCGTGATCGACTTGAAGAGGGGCTCCTGGCCTCTGTCCCCAAATCTATGCTCAATGGCCATAAGACAGATCGACTTCCCAATACCACCAATATCAGTTTCGAATTTGTGGAAGGGGAGGCCATTTTATTGCACATGAACCTGTATAATATCTGCGCCTCATCGGGGTCAGCCTGTACTTCCGGTTCCCTTGAACCGTCTCACGTTCTCCGGGCCATGGGGGTTCCTTTTACTGCTGCCCACGGTTCCATTCGTTTTTCCCTCAGTATCTATAACACCGAGGCCGAGGTGGATTTCGTGTTGGAGAAGATGCCTTCCATTATCGCGGAGCTTCGTGAAATGTCACCCTTCTGGAATGCGGAGTAATCATGCATGTTGTTGACCCCTCTTATGAGATCCAGGACGAACTGGATCAAGCCTCACTGGTAATCAGGCTGGAGGCCTGTGGTCGGATCTGCTATAAGAGTGAGGAGAAGATCACCAAAGACTCGGCTTTACCCTTTGTCAAAAAAATAGCGGAGCATGGCCACAATTCGGTCATGGAAATGGCAGTGGTCTCGTTGCAGGTGCAGTGTTCTGCGGAGCAGTTTGATGCCTTTCTGTTGCTTGAACCCAAATATTTTTTTGTTGATCGTCTTGATGGGGGAATGCTGGTCACCGGTTCCATTCGTTCTTTTCGTGAACTCTATCAGCGGGCAGGAAATACGCTGCTGGTGGAGGCACTGGTCAGCTTTTTGACCAGTGGTCACCCATACCTCTTTGAAGGGGTATGGGATGGCGGACATGGGCTGAGTGAAGGCACTACCATTGCAGTTAAAAAATTGGATTTGCAGGAGGTGGAAGCTCTTCCTCCGCAGTTGCTGGCTCGGCATCGTTTCACTGGGGTGAAGTTTGTTGTCAATCGCGCTGTCACCCATGAAATAGTTAGACATCGTCCCTGTTCATTTTTACAGGAAAGCCAGCGCTATTGTCGATATAGCCAAGACAAGTTTGGTAGTCAGGTGACCTTTATAAAACCCATCTTTTACGAGGAGGGGACAGAGGAATACTCCCTCTGGAAAAAAGCCATGGAAGAGAGCGAGCAGCTCTACCTCCAACTCTTGGAGACATCCACTCCTCAGGCTGCCCGAACTGTATTGCCCAACTCCTGTAAGACAGAGATTATCGTCTACTGCAATCTGGCAGAATGGAAACATATCTTTAATCTGCGCACCAGTCCTGCTGCTGAACCATCCATGCGGGAAGTCATGATACCTCTTGCAGTCGAGATGAAAGAACGCTATCCGTCCGTCTTTTCGTGACGTTTGTCCCCTCTTTTTTTTTGAAAAGCTCTTGTCTCCTTCGGGGATGAGGGCTTTTTTTGTGTGTGCCGCTTTCTCCCTGTATTGACACTTTATTAAGAATTAGTTATATAGATCATCAATTCTGATGAAATAGAGATTGGCATTGATTCGAAGCTGAGTCGATCCACTCTGCCCAGCTTGTCTGGGGTGCTAAACTTTTTGGATTCGTGTCATTAGAGATCTCTTTGCCTGACGGAGAAATGAGATCTTATCTGGGCACTAACAAACTAACCCTTGCTGCAAAAGGAGATCAATATGGTTCTTGATCCAACAAAACACGCCGACTGGGAGATTGCCCAAGAGGCGGAATCACGTATGAAAACAGTGTATGAGCTTGGCGATATCCTCGGTCTTGAAAAAGAGGAGGTACTCCCTTACGGACATTATGTCGGGAAGCTTGATTTTACCAAAATCATGAAGCGCCTTGGTGATAAACCTGATGGAAAGTATGTCGACGTAACGGCTATCAGTCCTACGCCCCTCGGTGAAGGAAAGTCAACATGTGCCATGGGTCTGGTCCAGGGGCTGGGGAAACGCAACAAGTCTGTTGTTGGTGCCATTCGCCAGCCTTCTGGTGGACCGACCATGAATATCAAGGGTTCTGCTGCAGGTGGTGGCCTGGCGCAGTGTATTCCCCTCACTGAATTTTCTCTTGGTCTGACTGGTGATATCAATGCCATCATGAACGCCCATAACCTTGGCATGGTGGCACTGACCTCGCGCATGCAGCATGAGGCCAATTACACCGATGAGCAACTGGCGCAGCGGAACCTGAAACGGTTGGATATCCATCCGAAAAAGGTAGAGTTTAACTGGATCATGGACTTCTGTGCCCAGGCGCTGAGAAATATTACCATTGGTATCGGCGGCAAAATGGACGGTTTTACCATGCAGTCCTCCTTTGCCATTGCCGTTTCCTCAGAGATCATGGCCATCCTCGCTGTTGCCAATGACCTGGCTGACATGCGCCGCCGTATCGGCAAAATCGTTGTGGCCTATGATAGACAGGATAGGCCGATCACCACCGCTGATCTGGAAGTTGACGGTGCCATGACTGCCTGGATGGTTCAGGCCCTGAACCCCAATATTATGCAGACCTTGGAAGGACAGCCCGTTCTTGTTCATGCCGGTCCTTTTGCCAATATTGCCATTGGTCAGTCTTCTGTTATCGCTGACCGTGTTGGTCTGAAAATTGCTGATTACAATGTTACCGAGTCCGGCTTTGGTGCTGATATCGGATTTGAGAAATTCTGGAATCTCAAGTGTCGTTTCTCAGGCAATAAGCCGAACTGTGCCGTTGTCGTGGCCACCATTCGTGCCCTTAAATGTCATGGTGGAGCCCCGATTCCTGTCCCAGGTAAGCCAATGCCGGAGGAGTATGGCAAAGAGAATGTGGGCTGGGTTGAAGAGGGTTGTAAAAACCTCATCCATCATATTGAAACCGTTAAGAAGGCAGGCATCAATCCGGTTGTCTGTATTAATGCCTTCTACACGGATACTGATAATGAAATCAAGGCCGTCCGTCGTATCTGCGAGGCAGCCGGTGCCCGTGTTGCCCTTTCCCGTCACTGGGAGCATGGTGGTGACGGAGCCCTTGAATTTGCTGATGCCGTTGTTGATGCCTGTGAAGAACCTAATGACTTCAAATTCCTTTACGATCTCTCCGATCCCCTCGAGAAACGTATCGATCTCATTGCCAGGGAGGTCTACGGAGCAGATGGTGTCTCCTATACCCCGGAGGCCCAGGCTAAACTGAAGCGCCTTGGCGATGATCCTGATATGAAGGAAATGGGAACCTGTATGGTCAAGACCCATCTCTCCCTTTCCCATAATCCTGCCTTGAAGGGGACTCCTAAAGGTTGGACCCTTCCCATACGTGATATCCTCACCTACAAGGGCGCTGGATTTGTTGTTCCTGTAGCCGGGGCCATCAGCCTCATGCCGGGTACTGCATCTGATCCTGCCTATCGGAGAGTCGATGTGGATGTGGAGACCGGAAAGGTAAAAGGCGTGTTCTAAAAATGTGGATGAAAAGAAGAACAGCTAAGAGGTAGTTTCCTGGCCAGAGTCAGTGTGCTGCCAGATTACGGGTTAAAAAAAGGTGATCTTTTTTTAACCCGTTTGTTTTTTTAGTAAAAAGCTTGTATTGTTATTATGTCCTGACTATACCAGGCACAGTGTCTGATGGTTTGTTTTTCTCTCTTTTTTATATCCACTTGATATGGCAGTAAAACAAAATATTATACCCAAGAAAAAAAGTTCTCTTAAAGGGACCGTAAAAGATCAATCCGGTGCAGGGAAGGTCAAGATCGGAGAGCTTTTGAGTAAGGCTGGCTATATCACTCCGGCCCAGCTTGCCACGGCCAAAAAAGAGCATAAGGAAAAAGGTGGCAGGCTCGGAGCCATCCTTCGTCAGCTCGATTATATCGATAGCGACACCATCTATACCTTTCTCAGTCGTCAGCACAACTTTACTTCGGTTCAGATCAGCAAGGAGCCACCGAGTAAGGAAGCCGTCGCCCTGATGCCCTATGAAGTGGCCAAGCGTTTCATGGCCTTTCCCCTGCGTCTGGCTGGAAAGACCATGCAGATTACCATGGCCGAGCCCACGGATACCGAGGCCGTGGAAAAGCTGCAGAGTATAATGGGGAAGGATCTTTCCGTCTGTGTCTCCATGGAAGACGATCTGGTCGATGCCTATAAACAGTATTATGGAATTGATGCGGAGGAAGCCAAGAGCTTTTTTAATGCTGTTCGTAACGATTATGATGACGAGATGTCCGTTACGGAGATTGATGACTTCGGCAGTATCGTGGCCGAGGCCGCTGATGATTTTGAGATAGAAGAGGATGAAGAGGATATTGGAGGCGATCAGTTTGCTGCCTCTGACGCCCCCATCATCAAATTGGTCAACGGTATTCTCGTCAAAGCAGTTCAGGATGGGGTCTCTGATATTCATGTCGAGCCTTATGAGAAATCCATGCAGGTCCGCTATCGTAAGGACGGTTCGCTTTTTAAGTCCATGAATCTGCCTTTGACCATCAAAAATGCCATGGTGGCCCGTCTCAAGATTCTCGCAAATCTCGATATCACCGAACGCCGTGTTCCCCAGGATGGTCGTATTAAAATGCGACTTGGACGAAATCGATCAGTGGATTTCCGTGTTTCCTCCCTCCCCACCCTGTTTGGTGAATCTGTTGTCCTTCGTATTCTGGATAAGAGTTCCCTCAATGTCGACCTGACCAAACTCGGTTTTGAAGTGGAGACCTTTGAGGCTTTGAAGCGTTGTCTCAAACGTCCTCAGGGGCTGCTGCTGGTTACAGGACCCACCGGTTCCGGTAAAACCGTTACCCTTTATTCGGCCTTGAATTCTCTGAACTCAGAGGATATCAAGATTTTGACTGCTGAAGATCCGGTCGAGTTCAACTTCAAGGGGATCAACCAGGTTAACGTCCATGCCGAGGTGGGGATGACCTTTGCTGCCGCCTTGAAGGCCTTCCTCCGTCAGGATCCTGATATTATCATGGTTGGTGAGATTCGAGACATGGACACTGCCGAGATTGCCATCAAGGCTGCCATGACCGGTCACCTTGTCTTTTCCACCCTCCATACCAATGACAGTGCTGCAACCATTGGCCGTCTCATCGATATAGGCATTCCATCATTTATGTTGGCCTCTTCTGTCACCATGGTGCTTTCCCAGCGACTCGGGCGCAAGCTCTGTCAGAAGTGTAAAAAACCGGAACAGCATGATCCCAAGGATTTGCTCAGTATGGGCTTCAAAGAGGAAGAGGTCGATTATGTGGTCACTTACGGTCCTGTGGGCTGCCCTGAATGTAATGGCCTGGGCTATAAGGGACGGGTCGGTTTTTTTGAGTTGATGGAAGTGACTGACGAGGTGGCCAAGGCCATCAGTGCAGAGGTTCCTGAAGATCATTTGCGCAAGGTTGCCCACCAGGAAGGAATGATACCACTGCGTCAGGCGGCCATTGAAAAGGTCCGCCAGGGAGTTACCAGTGTAGAGGAAGTCTTGCGCAGGACAGTGGCCCATGAAGAAAGCCTCCCTGCCTATCTGGTCAATCCGGATGTGGAAAACTATGAAGATGCCGATACGATTATCCGGGAAGGAAACACAGATATTGATTTTTTTAAACTGATTCGGGGAGGACTTTCGGTTGTCAAAGGTGGAAAGAAGATCGCAGAATTGACGGAACCCGGGGAGTATTTCGGTGAAATGGCCGCCTTGTCCGGTGAACAGCGTACGGCATCAATTGTTTCCATGGGGCGTTCCACCATAAAACGCTACCCCGGTGCTAAGCTTGACGAAATTATCGCAAAATATCCAGATGTTTCTATCCATCTTTTCAAGACCATGGCCACCAGGTTACATAAGACCAACCAGATTATTGTCAAACTGGCTGGAGGTATTAACCGCCAGCCGCCGAAGCGGTAATGAATAAAATAAGCGTCTATATTATTGCCTATAACGAGGCCTGGAAGATCAGAGATGCCATCAATTCTGTCCTCTGGGCCGATGAAATCGTGGTGGTTGATTCTCACTCCACCGATGAGACGGTAGCCATTTCTGAATCCTTGGGGGCACGGGTGGTTCAGGTTGATTTTCAGGGATTTGGTGATCTGCGCAACAGGGCCATGGCTGCCTGCAGTCATGAATGGATTTTCAGTCTTGATTCCGATGAACGCTGTACCAGAGAGGCGCGGGATGAGATACTGGAGACGGTTGCTGCTCCAGGAACGACTGAGGCCTGGTATGTACCCAGAAGGAATTATTTCATGGGGCGCTGGATTAAACACTCTGGATTTTATCCTGACTACCGACAGCCGCAACTGTTTAAAAAAGGGAAATTAGTTTTTGAGCTGGATATGGTTCATGAGGCCTATCAAATCGTTTCCTCAGCCCCTGCCGGTTACCTGAAACACGCCATCTGGCAGGTTCCGTTCAAGGATTTAGAAGAGGTATTACACAAGGCCAACAAATACTCCAGCCTCGGTGCCAGAAAATTGGCAGATAAAGGGGGAAAAGGTGGTATGGGCAAGGCACTAGGCCGTGGACTGTGGTCGTTTTGGAAACTCTATTTTCTTAAACTGGGGATCCTTGACGGATGGCCAGGTTTTATTATTGCTGTGGGAAATTTTGAAGGAACCTTCTTTAAGTACGCCAAGCTCCATGAACTGAACTCTTCCTGGTCACTGCCTCACTCTCCTCCCCTCACTCGAAACTGAGCATCAGGCGACTGTCATCCCCCCTGCGTTACCAACTATCTCTCTATGGTAATGTCTCTATGTTGTGAGAGTCCATTTTCACACCAGATCAGTTTTTTTTGTAGGGTGTTGGCAAGGATTTTATCATTATCTGCGAGGTGTTGCCGTGAGTTGATCTTGTGGTGGAGGTGATAGGCAACTCCTTTAAATTTCAAGTTCTGTCGTTTTACGCCAAAATTGAGCATTCTTGCTGTAAATTCAGAGTCTTCTCGTCCCCAACCAACAAAATCTTCATTGAAGCCATTGATTGCCTCGGCATGTTCACGCCAGAAGGCAAAGTTGCAGGTCTTGATGCCGGTGAGCCGTTTGCTGGAAAAACTGAAGAGTCTGGAGAGGAGGTGGGAACGAATGCAGTTCTTCCTGTTTTCCACACCCGGATCAGTTAAACAGAAGCAGAGTTCTTTTCTGGCAATGGCCTTCTGGGTCGCTGCGGCGTTGAGAAGGACCCGAGACCCCTGGATAAAATAATTTTCTCGGGCAGCATTGATGTGATCTGCAATGAAATTTTCTTCAATCAGGATATCTCCGTCGATGAGGATGATATAGTTGCCTTGAGCAATGGAGAGTGCTTTATTTCTGCTCCTTGAGAGGCGAAACCCCTTGTTCTGTTGCCAGGAATGGACAATGTTCACAGGGGATATCTTTTGCAGGGACTCGATGAGTTGTCGTGTGTCCGATTTAGAACCGTCATCGGCAATGATTATTTCAGAGGGAAGGTGAGTCTGCTTGAATACGGAGCGGACTGATAGCTCCAGGGCTTCCTTCCAGTTGTAAGTGGTTATAATGAGTGATGTGCGCACAGGTCTGAGAGGAGTCGTTTGTTATGGAGTAGGTAAGTAACGAGGGCGAAGGCTGAAGGAAAGAATGGTATCAGCTCTCCTGGAAACCTGTTCTCTGTTTTAGCCTTCAGTCTTCATCCTGGTTACTTGAATGATGTGGAGGACTTTTTCCACTGTCAGATCATTCATGCACCGCCAGTTGTATTTTGTACACGGCTTCTGGGCATAACAGGGGCTGCAGGGAAGTGTCTCTTGAATAATAGTATGAGATTTTCCGTAAGGACCTGTCCTGATCGGGTTAGCTGGTCCAAAGAGGGCAAAAACAGGGACGTCCAGGGCCGCGGCAATGTGCATGGGACCGGTATCGTTACAAATAAAGAAACTGGCCTTGGCAATGAGGGAGACCAGCTCTTTAAGACCTGTCCGGCCTGCAAAATTGATCGCCTTGCCGTTACTTGCAGCTACCACTTCCTCGACAATGTGACTGTCGGCAGGACTGCTGATAACCACCGAAGGCAGTGGCAGGTTTGCTGCCAGTTGGCCAAACCGCTCTGCCGGCCAGCGGTTGGCCTTTTTTCCTGCAGAGGGGGCCATGATGCAGAATTCCACAGGGAGAGCAGCTAACAATTCAGATGCGGCGGGCAGGGGTGGCAAGGGGTACTCGATCTGAGAGGTATCACAGTCCAGTGAACGGGCAAGTTTGAGATAGCGATCAATGGCATGGATTTGATCGCCACCTTCTATTTTGTGGGTATAAAAGAAAGGGCTCCCTTCATCAGAGTCGGAAAAACCCAGTCTGCATCTGGCACCTGCTGCCCAGGTGATAAGACCGCTCCGCAGCAGGCCGGAGAGGTCTACCGAGATGTCAAAATGTTCTTCTTTCAGTCCTTTCCGGAAGGTATTGATTTCCGGAAGGATGTGGCGGAAGCGCCTGATCTGTTTCCAGCCCTCTTTATCCAAGATCCATAAGCGTTCTATCAGAGGATGGCCTTCGAGGAAGCTGTGCAGTCCCTTAGCCACTACCCAGTGAATCTTTGCTTCAGGATATCGTTTATGGACGGCAGCCAGGAAAGGCAGGCTGTGGACGATATCGCCCAGGGCACTGGGTTTGATAATCAGGATCTTCAGCGGTCGTCTGGAGGCGGAGAGAATATCTCTGAGGGCAGCAATCATGATTTTCCGAAAAGCTTTTTGATGGTATTGATATGCTGGCCAATGGTCAGACCATGGGTCTGGGCGAAGTTGTCCGTTACTGCGAAGGTGGTGGACAACCCCTGTATGGTCCGGGCAATGGTTTCCGGTCTGTTATCGCTGAGAATGATCCCATCACGGGGAGAGAGGAGCTCGGTGGCCCCCACCTCTGCAGTTGTAATGACCGGCGTCCCGCATTGCAGGGATTCAGGGATAACCAGACCAAAGGCCTCGTAATCAGAGGGCAGGATGGTAAAATCAACTGCACTGTAGACAGGGGCCAGATTAGGAATATAGCCTATATAACGACAATTTTCGGGGTGTGCATATGGAATCTTAGTGCCAGCGACCAGGAGCTCATATTTCCCGGGATCAAGTATCTTGAAGGCCGCCAGAAGCTGGGTTAAGCCCTTGCACTGGTGGCCGCAGGATGGCAGGAGGAAGGTAATCTTCTTTTCGTCTATCTGCAACTCCTTACGGGTTGCTTTGATAGTCTTGTTGTCGGCAGGGAAAAACTTGTCTGTGTCTATGGGGGGGTAGATCGTTTTGATCTTGGCTTCTGCAACACTGTAGTGGGCCATGATCTCCCTGGAAATGGCCTTGGAATGGGCCATGATAAGGGGCACTGTCGCGAACATCTTTTTTTCAAAATATATCTCAATCTTGTCGTGCAGCCAGCGAAAGAGTGAGGAGCGGTTGATACGTCTGATCGTTTCCGGATGGACTCCTCCACAGACAGCGATATCCTGGCAACTGGTCCGGGTCAGGCTGAGGGTAATGTCATAAGACTCTCTCTTGAAACGGGTATTGCAGAGGTGGAGAAAGTGATATTTCTTCCAGCGTCCGGGCAGGGGCAGGAGGCTGGGCTGGTAAATGATGCAGGAGGATTGTGCGGCCAGTTCCCTGTTCACCTCATAGGCATAGATGGACACCTGATCTCCATCTGCAAGAAAGCCTTTGACAAGGGAGAGCATGTAGGCCTCCATGCCGCCAGCCTGGGAATACTGGTTATGAATAATGGCTATTTTCATGGGATCAGAATTGGCCCAACCGTGTTGAAAATTGATTCTCTATCTGCTTGAGTCTGCGAAAGTAGGACCATTTTTTGAGGGGGCTGTTGGGGATCAGTTGGCTGGCAAGTTTGTGTCTGTTTCTGAATAGATACTGCAAGTCTTGACGATCATAGGCCTTGTTTGCAGCATCTATGTAACGTTCCATGGCGGCCAGGTTTTTTATCCGCCAGTGGTTGGCGATAATACCATGACCATGTTTTTTACGAAAGAGCCTCTTGTTCTGTTTGACCATCTTCTTGACAGCTGGACAGGTATTGGAAAAGCTGCCTGAGCCGCGATGGTAGACAAAGGCATCTTCTGTGATCATCAGTTTCAGACCAGCCTTTACGGCCCGGTAATTGAAATCCGTATCCTCGTAATATCCCAGTCCGAATGCCTCGTCCAGGCCTTCAAGATCTCTGTAAATCGTGGTTCGAATCATCACACAACAAAAGCTGAGAATATCGGTCTGGTAATGGGAGTTATGGGCATGGTCGCACCAATTTTTCCCCTGGAGGAGGATCTCATCCGGACTCTTCCCTTCGGTGAATATCTGTTGATCATTACCCGTTTGATTGGAGACGGGTCCGAGCATGGCCCAGTCTGGATTCTCCTCCATCAGGATGAGACAACGGAGGATGGTATCGGCCAGGATCTGGGTATCGCTGTTGAGGAGGAGGAGAATGTCACTGGCAGCCGCCTCGACTCCCATGTTATTGCCACCTGCATAGCCCCTGTTGCTTTCGCTGAAGATGGGTTTGATTCGAGAATCCGTGTGAGCGGCCTGTTCAAGGGCCTGGCAGGTCTGTCGGTCAGAGCCGTTGTCAACGACGATGATCTCAATATTGGTGGGGTCCTGCTGCAGGCTCCGCAGGCAGGGGCCTGTGGTCTCCTGGAAATTGTTGAAGCTGATAATAATGACACTGCAGCGGGGGGTGTTCATGTCTGAGCCAAAAGCTGTTTGATCTGATCGCTACACAGGAGAGAGAGGTTCTTTCTGATTTTTTCTTCAGGCCAGTCCCACCATGCCAGTTGGAGCAGGGCCTCGATGGTCTTCTGCTCAAATCGTTTTTTTCTCTCCCGGGCAGGATTGCCAGCTACAATGGCGTAGGGTGCAACATCGTCAGTAACCACACTCTCGGCACCGATGACTGCTCCGTTGCCGATGGTTACTCCGGAAAGGATGGTGGCACCATAGCCGATCCAGATATCATTGCCAATGCTTATATCCCCTTTCGAGGCGGGATGACCTTTGATGGCACTGGCCTCGGGCCAGGTCTGGGCAAAGGCCGGAAAAGGATAGGTGGTCAGCCAGTCGGTACGGTGGTTTCCTCCCAGAATAATGGTGACCTGATCGGAGATGGAACAGAAACGACCGATGGAAAGGCGAGTTGTCTGGTCAAAGGTGAGGATAGTTGGCTCACCGTAGGTGTGGTTGCCAATGGAGAGATTCGGGCCGGAAATCTTATCTCTGGTCAAGGGCTGTTTTTTTTTCCTGGAGAAAAGCATGGTCATTTGATGTCAGGTGCGTCGTTATCCGTTTGTATCCGGGCCTTGTAGACAAACTGGGTGGCCAGAAAATTTTTGAAGAGGTCTGTATAGGCTCGCCGCATTCTCATACCGACCCATGGGATCAGACGCAACAAGTCTGAAGGCGCAAGAATACGGGTATCGAAAAGGATCTTAAATGGACAGATGTCCTCAAAGGTATAGGCGAAATCAGAACAGGTATAGCCGCATTCTTCCAGGAGCTCACGAAAACTGTTGATGGTGAAAAACCGGAGGTGGCTCCGGTCCATGATACCATAGTCCTGGTATTCCCAGCGGCCCATGAGGATCTGGAGACGAGACTTCCAGTGGACAATACTGCAGGTGGAGATGACAAGGCAGCCGTCAGGAGCGAGCCACCTTTTCAAGGTGTGGAGGGTGGTGGCGGGGTCAGCAATATGTTCAATGACCTGAGACATGAAGATGACCTGGAAGAGGCCGTGTTCCTCGGTATAACGGGTGATCATCTCCTGGGTGTCAGGGGCATCTATGATACCGACAACGACCTCTAACCCTCTTGCTCGGGCTGCTTCGGCCTGTTCTGGTACCGGTTCCACGCCCAGTGTGCGGCATCCTTTTTCTTTGGCAAGGTATTCGGTCATGTAACCGGTGGCACAGCCGATCTCGAGGACATGGCTTTGGCCAGGGATCATGGCCAGCTGGAGTCGGTCAATGTTGTTCTGGTGCAGGGACTGAAAATCGATATGTTCTTGATGATATTTTATCATACCTGATTCGCAGTCAAGCTGGCTGACAATTGCTGCCCTTCTTCAAAAGGCCTATAGAGAAAGGAGCTGAAGAGTGAAAAGAGAAAACCTGTTTCATAGACCTGGAGATATGATTCGCTGAGCATGATGACCAGAAAAAAGATCGGAAATGCCAGGCGCAAGTGAGCCAGAGAGCCCTTCAGTTTCATGGCCAGAACCAGTTGACAGATAAAGATGGAGAGAAGGCTGACAAGGCCGCTAAGGCCGAAGAGGGCGGTGACAAGGAGATACTGATTGTGCGGGTTGTCCGTAGCAGGCATTGCCGGTGAACGAACTTGGTTGATTTTTGCATATTCAAGGGGAAAGTCGCCTGTACCAATTCCGGTTAACCAGTTTTCCTTGAGGAGTTGCCAGGTATTGGTACAGAACCAGAGTCGGCAACCCATGGAAGTGATTTCACCGGATCTGAAATTTTGTACTTCGCTAATGGCTGTCGTAATGCGGCTCCTGAAAGTTGGACTGATCTGATAGATGGCGGTGATCAGGAGGGGCAGGAGAAGGAGGGCCACGACCAGCATTTTTTTGGATCTCGTCTGGAAATATTGAAAAAGAGTGATCAGGAGGAGGACAAAAAAGACTACGTGGCCAGTGCGTCCCGCAGTGATAAACATATTGCAGAAAAGAAAGAGGAACAACAGCGTTTTCAGGGTCTTGCTCAGGGAACGGTTCTTTCCAAAAAGCAGGTTCTGAAGGATGATATAGATGGCCAGAGCCAACATGGGATTGTATACCACATGGCTTGTTCCCTCGGTGGTAAATGCGGATCCAGGTGCGAGGGCGATTATTCCCAGCCAAACCAGATAGGCTTTAGCGGCCTGAATAGAAATGGCTGTAACAAAGGCTGCCAGGTAATATTTTATCTGATCTTTTTTGACCAGGGTGAGGAAAACCGGAAAGAGGAGGAGTTTCCATTGCTTGAGGAGGAGATCTGTTCCCCAGTCCAGGTTTTCGCTCCAGAGCAGGCCAATGGCATGGAGACCAAGATAGACGAGGACAGCAATAGCCAAAGGATTATGAAAAATGTCTGTGAGCTTTTCCCCCAAATTGTCGCCTGCTATCCAGACCAGGATGAGGAGGATAGCCAGGATAGATGTAACGGATGTAGAGAGAGGAAGCGCAAAGGCAAAAAGAACCAGGAGCGGTGAAGAGGCCGCCGTTGCTTTTTGGGCAAGTGAATTCATGTTAAAAACATCAAGACCGAATGTTAAGGGAAGTGGGTGAGCAAAACAGAGGACTCATCAGGATCGGTATTGCATGTTATAGAGGGTCTCATACTCACCATTCAGGGCCAGCAGTTTCTCATGGGTCCCTTCTTCAACAATCTTTCCGGCTTTGACCACAATGATACGATCCGCGTTTTTGATAGTGGAGAGGCGATGGGCAATAACAAAGGTGGTTCTGTTTTTCATGAGATTCTCCAGCGCTTTCTGAACTTCCCGTTCCGATTCTGTGTCCAGGGAAGACGTCGCTTCATCAAGGACGAGGATGGGTGCATTTTTCAGCAGTGCCCGGGCTATGGAGAGCCTTTGCCGTTCGCCGCCGGATAACTTAATACCTGATTCGCCAATTATGGTATCAAATCCTTCCGGAAGATTTGTTATAAAATTCAAGGCATAGGCTGCTTCCGCCGCTTTGCGGATATCCTCTTCGCTCCTGTTCGGGTCACCATAGGCAATGTTGTTGCGGATGGTGTCGTTAAAGAGGATGGTCTGTTGGGTGACAATGGCTATCTGGTCGCGAAGGGACTTGAGAGTGACATCGCGAATGTCGTGCCCATCTATGAGTAGAGAGCCTTGCTGAATATCAAAAAATCGGGGAATGAGGTTGGCCAGGGTGGATTTTCCGGAACCGCTGGGGCCGACGATGGCCAGGATTTCCCCTGCGGGGACTGTGAGATTGATATCCTTAATGACTTCTGCACTTTCATCATAACTGAAATGCACCCCCTGCAGGGTGATGGCATTCTGGAAAGGGGGCAGTTCAATGCTGTCGGATTTGTTGACTATGGCCGGTGCTCTGTCGAGAAGGCCAAAGACTCTGACTGCTGCAGCCATACCCTGCTGGACAGTGGAGTTGATTTTACTCACGGCCTTGATCGGCTCATAAATCATGACGAGGGCAGTGAGAAAGGAAAAGAATGTGCCGGGTGTTGAATTTCCGGCAATGACTTCCTTGCCCCCAAACCAGACGATTAAGGCCATGCCAATGCCGCCAATGACTTCCATGAGTGGGTGCTGAATACGACGATACCTGGCATCTTCCATGATGACGTGAAAGAGTGTAGTGACCTGTGTCGAGAAACGTTTGGTTTCATACTCTTCCATGGCAAAGGCCTTGACCACCGGTGCACCGGTGATGGATTCGTGCATGATGTTTGAAACAACAGCCGTTTCTTCCTGCATTTTTGTACTGATGCGACGAAAAGCCCGGCCGAATTTGACAATGGGGAAAGAAGCGGCTGGGAGAAAAATGATAGAAATCAGGGCCAGTTTCCAGTTCATGGAAAAGATGACAATGAGGAGAAAGATAACCTGGAAGAAGTCACGCAGTAGGCCGACCACAACAGTGGAAATGGCACCCTGCATCAGGTTGATATCGTTGATGACTCTGGAAATCAGTTCGCCGGTGGGTGTCTTGTGGAAAAAGGAGAGTGCCTGCTGATGAACATGCTCAAAGACCCTGATACGCATATCTCGGATCACGGTCTGGCCGATCTTTTCCAGGAGGAAAAAGTTAAGACCGTAAAAAAAGCCTTTAATGGCAAAAAGGGCTACCAGGGCAAAGGGCAGGATAGCCAGGAAGTAGGTGTCTTTCTCAAAAAAGATCTTGTCCAGCAGGGGTTTGACCATATACGCCTGGGCACCGCTGAGTCCCGCCACAATCAGAGCGGCAATCATGGCCACAATGAATGGGAGCTTGTAGGGACGGATGAGGTTGAAAAGGCGGCCAAGAATTATTTTATTCGACATATGTAGTAGTGTGATGCGCAGTTCAGTGTCATTAACTGAGGTGCTTTTGTCTCTTATGGGTTCGCGGTTGCAATCTTCGCCAGTCACGTAATTATTGCTGGTGAGAGGGATAAGGCGACACTATTGATGCGCAGCGAACAAAAGTAAAAAGATAGTATTCTAACATCACTCAGTGGAAGAAACAAAGGGAATTTTTGGAGTGTCGGAGAAGGGGGGCGGGGCGCGATTTCGTCTCGGGGAAAACCGCTTGATAACTATAGAGAAAAATAGAGAATTTAGAGTGACAGTTGTTCTGCTTTTCTCCCTTACCGGTTCTTGGGAGGTCACGGGAAGTGTTCTGGTTTCAGCTCTCGGTATCAGCCCAGGGAGGTGAAAAAGGAGCGCAGGGGGCTTGTCCATGGCGAATTCAGGATGCCCGGGGTGAGCCATAGCTGAATTTTGGGGGGGCTTTGCCTTGCCCACTTCGTTTGTTTTCGACTTCAGGCTTCCTATACACCTCCTGGAGGGGGAAAAGGGCAAAATGGAGGCGTGGGGCCTCGTTACACTCACAGCTCTGAGGTGTCGGCTTCTTCCTCCAGATATTCTTTAATCTTGGCCAATAAGGAAGGGTAGCTTATTTCCAACATTCTGGCCGCCATGCTCTTGTTGCCGTTACTTGCCTCCAAGGCTTGAGTGATCATTTTTTCTTCGATGATTTTCTTGGCTTTTTTCAGGGAGTAGGTGCCTAGAATATCCTTGATCTGTTGTGTTGCTGTCCGTGGATCACGCGGGTCGCTCAGATCTTTTGCCAGAATCACATCTGTGTCCGCCAGGATGGCTGCTCGTTCAAGACTGTTTTTCAGCTCCCGAATATTACCCTTCCATTCCTGACTCAGAAGCTGGGTCATGGCTTCGGGAGAGACTTCTTTGATTTTCAGGCCCATTTTTTGATTGAGTCTGGAGAGAAAATGAGTGCAGAGATAGGGGATGTCGTCCTTTCTTTCCCGCAATGGCGGCAGTTTCAGGGTAAGGACATTGAGACGATAAAAAAGATCTTCACGAAATCTTCCTGCCTTTACTTCCTGTTCCAGATCCTTGGCAGTTGCTGTAATGACCCGGACGTTTATTTTTTTGGTTTTGACACTGCCAACGGGGCGAATTTCGTTTTCCTGAAGAACCCGTAACAGTTTCACCTGGAGACTGAGGGGTAGTTCTCCTATTTCATCAAGAAAGAGAGTTCCCGAGTCTGCTTCTTCGAAGAGTCCTTTTCGGTCCCGGTCTGCACCGGTAAAAGCTCCTTTCACATAACCGAAAAATTCACTTTCGAGAAGGTTTTCCGGAATGCTGCCGCAGTTTATGGCAATGAAGTCTTTGTCTTTGCGTGTTGAATTTTGATGAATCCCCTTAGCAATCAACTCTTTTCCGGTACCTGATTCGCCGTTGATCAGGACTGTTGTGTCGTATTTAGCTACTTTTTCAGTGAGTTGGAGAAGAGATTCCATTTCTTTGGAGTGAGCAATGATCTCTTCAAAACAGCTTACCCCCTGCAACTCTTTTACTCTGGCCTTGAGGCGGACGTTTTCTTCATGTAATGCCAGGTGGTCACGGGCTTTTTCCAGGACCAGGAGTATTTCTGCATTTTTAAAGGGCTTGGTGATAAAATCATAGGCCCCTGCTTTCATGGCTTCAACGGCATCATCAATGCTTGCATAAGCAGACATCATAATGATGATAGGCCGGGGAGGATCAGTACCGAGGGCCTTTAAAAAATGGAGTCCATCCATCTTGGGCATTTTCAGGTCGCAGAGGATAAAGTCAAACGGAGATTTCTTCTGTGTGGCCAGAGCCTGCTCTCCGTTTTCTGCAATGGTAACCTGATATCCGGCGTTACTGGTGACCACAGAAAGCATGTGACGCATATTCTCTTCATCATCTATGATCAGGAGCCGTCTGTTATGTGTCATATCTACCAAATTAGGTGATGGGTTGGGGAGAGATGGGGAGCTTGACGGTAAGGGTTGTTCCTTGACCTTCAGTAGAGAAAATATTGAGCTGACCACCCGACTTTTCAATAAGGTTATGCGCCACCGTAAGACCTAAGCCAGTACCTTTTCCTGGCTCTTTGGTGGTAAAGAATGGATCGAATATGGTCTCAAGATGTTCTTCACTGATTCCAGTCCCATTGTCTTTAAGAGTGATAAGGATATACTCTTTTCCGTCATCAGTCGTTTCGTTACTGGTTGTAAGGATGATCTTGCCCTCTTGGCCATCTTTCTTTTCTTCAATGGCATCGATGGAGTTAAGGATACAGTTGAGAAAGACCTGGCGCAGGCCGTCACTGTCAACTGTGACCTCTGTGTGTATGGCGGGAAAATCAGTTGCAAAGGTGATGGCAATGGTTGTCTTTCTGATGCAAATAGTATCAATAAGTTCTCGCAGAAGGCTGTGTATCTCCACAGAGGTTACAGTTGAGGTTGCCGGGGTGCGGGAAAGATCGAGGAGGTTTCTGATGAGAGTATTTATACGGGAGAGTTCCTGTACCGCCTTCTTACTGAAAAGGACTCTGTCATCCTGGGAAAGGGTATTTCCTGCGAGAAGTTCAATGTATCCCTGAATAATAGCCAGTGGGTTCCCTATTTCATGAGCCAGGCCTGCTGAAAGTCTGCCGATGGATGCCAGTTTTTCAGTACGGAGCATCTCTTTACGATTTCGTTGCAGTTCTTTGTTTGCTTTTTTGAGAGAGTCAACAGTTGCTCGTAACTCCTGTTTGTCACCATCGATCCGTGTCAATAGACGATTGAGGCTGAGGGAAAGCTGGGTGAATTCCCCCAGCCCCTCACCTGGGAAAAAGCTGGTATCGGTTTGGTCTGATCGTGAGTCGGCCAGACGGGCCAGACGCTGGATTGGCCGAATGACCAAATGCACCAGCCGGGTAAAACCGATGGTTGCAAAGATCAGGACATTGACCACCAGATACCCGAGGAAAATTTTTTGGACGTTGCTAATGGAGGTAGAGACATCTTGCAGAGAACGAACAAGGCCGATTGCCCCCTGACTTTCTTTTCCTGCTTGAAAAGGTGTTGCCAGTAACAAATATTCTCTGGTGAAGAAAAAACCATTCCAGATAACACCGGAATATGCTGTTTGTGTTTTATTATTCTTGGTGACATCTCGGAGCAGAGAATCCAGCGATAACTCAGGGGCGCAAGAACCAAGAAAATGGCGAGTAGCTGAATCATTTTGTCGCCACTGAAGACAGGCGATTCCGTTTTGCTCGAAAAAATTCACAAATTGAGAAGGAATTGGTTGATCATTTTGTCCGTTGCTCTCAGGTTGAAGATACACTGAAGCCAGGTGGAGAAGCCTTTCACTGGCATGGGCTTCCTGTCGTATCGCACTGCGCTGCCAGAACATCAGCAAAACCAAGCCGAAGAGGAACATGCTGAGCAAGAGGAGGGCAGAGAGTGTGAGTCCCAGTTGAACTTTAAGTGTATGCATTATCTTGTTATGTTATCAGAAAAGAAGAGAAAAAATCAAGGGATAGCAAAGATGGTGAGGAGTTCTCACGGGAGAGGGCCAAGGCCAAAGATGGAAGGCTCAGGAAAAAAACATGTATTCCAGAGGGAATGCATGTTTCTGGGGGCCTGAACAGGGCTCACTGGTGTCAATTGGTGTTTCCCTCAGTCTTTATTTTTAATCCTGCAATGATCTCTGCCGGAAAAAAAATTTAGCCAGGAAGAACTGGTGTTGAGGGACCAGTCCTTTGGTGGAAGCGATTCCAGGCCATGGATCTGGTTGCAGTCTGGTTCAATTCCTCGATGATAGGCACGAACCCAGAAACAGAGACGTTCTTTAGGATAGACTTCGCAGAAACCGTTCCTGGAGCCTCCACAGGGACCATTGATCATTCTCTTTGGACATCCGGACTGGGGGCAGAGATACGAGGATTCTGCCAGGGTGCAGTCTCCGCACATGCGGCAGCGAAAGAGGATGCTTTTGATCAGGTGCTCAAAAAGAGTGTAAAAATGACGCAACGAATGGTTTTTTTCAGCTAAGTCGCTGATTTTTGCTGCCAGTGGATAAAGAAACCCCTTTTTATTAAATAGTTGCCTGTGAGCCAGATCGTTAGCGCTGAAGAAGATAGGGAAATTTCGTTTCCTGGGCGCGTGTGAACAATCGCCATAGAGATACCAGGTGGATGGTTCAGGAAAGTGAATCTCTTCTGTCTGCTCCTGTTCCTTCTCGGTAAAGGCTTCAGCTCGGTCTAAAATAAAGGAGATACTGCTAAAACTCAAATTGTTGCCACCCAGGTGAACACCTGCGTACCCCATATCACGCAGGACCGCTACCATTTTGGCTGCCCGCAGCAGTCTGGCCTCCTCACCCCTGTCCGCTCCTTTAGCCTCTTCCTGCATGCATTGGAGGAGTTTGTCGGGTAGGATAACTCCAGGAACTCGTCCGCTATTCATGATTTTGGCAACAGAGAGGGTGGGAACAAAGACGTTGGCAATGAGGGGAATTGACAGGTGCTGGTCTCGGATCAGGCGAAGCAGCTCTTTATATTTTTTCATATCAAAGCCGAGCTGGCTGATGACAAATTGGGCGCCGCAGTGAATCTTGGTGAGAAGTTTTACGTATTGCCACACCTGTTCTGATTCCATGGTCTTGAAGGGGGAAACGACACAACCGGCAAAAAAATCCATGGGTGGGAGTTCCATGACTCGGCCGGGAGCCCCTTGTTCAAGGGGGGGATGGTGGCGCAGATGGTCAATCAGGGACAGAAGCTGGGTGGAATCCAGATCGAAAACTGGCATGGCTTGCCCACGGAAACCATAGCGTGGGTAGTCGCCGCCCAGTACAAGGAGGTTGGGCAGATTGTGGCGATGGCACTCAAAAAGCTGACTTTCCGCCATGTTGCGATTTTTGTCTTTGAGGGAAAAGTGGAGGAGTGGGGATATGCCCAGGGCCTGGATATCAAGACCAAGGGAGGTTGGAGACAGGGCAGGGTGGCCACCGGGATTGTCGGTGATGGAGAGGGCCTTGATTCTGCCGTCTTTTTTAGCCTCTTCAGCCAGTTGCAGGATCCTTTCCAGGCGCTTGCCGCCGGAGCCCCGTCCAGGCACCAGCTCGTAGGTGATGGTGAACTCATCGCTGTTCAGAAGGGATGCTTGGAAACTATCAGTTGCGGGCAGTGACATGGACATATTTTTATTGTCGTTGAATGAGTCCTTGCTGTGTGTTTCACAGCCCCTGGACAAAAGGTGGTGGTGAGCGCAGCAGAGGAGGGGATGGGTCTACGTTTCGTAATTTTACCAGGAGCAGGTCAAGGGGAAAATTTGGCGGTACGGCCTCTCGGTTCGCCTCAAGAGCATCTGCCGCTTTCGTAGCCATCTTGCGTGCACCAGTCTCATTTTTCTGGTCATGCAGTTTGATGTACATGCCTGCTGCGCGGATCATGGCTTGGAGGACAAGCTTTTCAGCACCTGTTGCCTGCAACCAGGTATGTTCCAATACTTCATGTACCTCGAAAAAAAGTTTTAAATCCCAGAGTACCAACGCCTTGTCCCAAGCCGTTACTAATCTTTCCTTGTCGATGATTTGCAGAGCCTGTTCATAGCGGGAGAGTCGATCATGAATATATTTCGCATGCACAGGATCGTGCGGGATGTCGAGCAGGTGTTTGGCAATTTTCAGGGCCGGCTGTATGTCCATTTCCGCAAAAATCTGTAAAACAGCACCTGAAAGTCCATTGCGGATGTCTCGTGCAAGTCGTTCTTCAAAGGGATTGAATTGGGTTGTTACCATTAATGGAACTCACTGACTTGGGTGCATGAATGAGGAACAGGTGTGATCATGAACCTGGCTTGACACCCTATCTTTGCCGGTGCTTTCCACTGTCACATCTTCTCCAATTTCTGGATGATCAGGCTCAGGGTGTGTCTCTCCTTCGTCTTTGGCGCGCCAGGCAGTGGATTGGAGCCATTCGCTGATGAGTCTGGGAGACAGGGGTCTGCAGACATGGAAGCCCTGGAGAAAATCACATCCCAGGTCGGTTAACATGTGCTGGGTTGCTTCATCTTCTACGCCTTCTGCCACGACCTGACCGCCGATGTTGTGAACCATGTCTATGGTCGACTTGACGATTACCGCATTATCCTCGTTAGAAACCATGTCAGTCACAAAGGATTTGTCGATCTTGATTTCACGGGCTGGAAATTTCTTCAGATAAGCTATCGATGAGTAGCCGGTACCGAAATCATCAATGGACAGCTTGATGCCGCTGTTTTTTAATTCTCTCACTACAGTAGCCACCCGCTCCTGATCGACGATGATACAGTTTTCTGTGATTTCCAGAACCAGAAGATGGGGAGCAACGTTCCATTTCATGAGTAACTTAGTTACCTCTACGGGGAATTCAAGGTCATGAAGGTTTTTTATGGACAGGTTGACGGCAACAGGGATTTGCAACCCCGCCTTTTTCCAAAGACTGCATTGTTCAAGGGCCTTGTTCAGCACAAGGGTGGTGAGGCTTTTGATGAGTCCGGCCTGTTCTGCCAGGGGAATAAAGTCATCTGGACCGATTATTCCTTTCTCGGGGTGTTGCCAGCGCAAGAGGGCCTCAACCCCGATATCCCCTTCTTTACGGATGGAAACCTTTGGCTGGTAGTCAAGAAACATCTGGTTGTGCTGCAAGGCTTCCCGTAGTTCTCCCACCATGACCAGACGGTTAAAGGTGGTCCTGTCTTGATCGGGATTGAAAATTGCGTAGATCACGTCATTGCGCTTGGCATCATACATGGCCATATCGGCATAGAGAATAAGGGTTTCGCTGTTGAGCCCATGCTCTGGGTAGAGGGCAATACCTATGCTGATGCCCACAGTTACGTTGTGGCCTTCAAGGAGGAATGGTTCTTCAACGGCTGTGGCTATTTTCTGGCTGATATTCACTGCCTGGGAGAGGGTGGTGGCCGGGAGGACCATGGCGAATTCATCACCGCCAAAACGAGCCAGGGTATCGGATTCTCTAACTACTCCCTGCATGCGGTGGGCCACTTCCTGGAGGAGATAGTCGCCATAGAAATGGCCAAGGGAGTCGTTGATTTCCTTGAATCGCACCAGATCCATGAGGAGAACCGCCAGTGGTTCCCGTTGACGCTTGGCAACCGCCAGTCCATAATCCAGCCGTTCTTCCATTAAAATCCGATTGGGAAGTTCGGTTAAATCATCATGAAGGGCTCGATGCCGCTCTCTATTGGTCAGGTGTTCGCTACGACGGATGGAGTCCAGACTTAAACGAACCACCATCACAACGAAGATTGCCCCGCTTAAGAGGATACTTGAGACAATCAAGTGCTGGGTGGTGATGAATATGCTCTTGAGCAGGATGTTAATATAGAGGATATAGCCGAGGATGAAGAAAAGGATGAGAGCAGCAAGGCTTTTCCAGTCTTTGTACAGCTGATTTCGTCTTCGACAAATTTTTTCGGTGGGAAGAAGGGAGATGGCCAGGAGAAGGACCCCCACTACAACCATACCTATTGAAATAATTCTAAATTGATAACTCACCTCTCCCATACTGGTTGAAAAAAACTTCAATGGATAGTTTACCTTAGTTGCGAGTTGAATGTAGGTAATGGAGAATTGTTTTGAGTGCTACAATATATACATATCAATTTATCAGGGGCTGGGGAAGGGAAAAGATAATAATTTCTTAATCTTTTTCGCTCAAAAAAATTGCCAGGTTTGGACACGGCAGATTGCTTCTCTCGTTTCCCTTTTTGCTTTCAGGAAAAGCTGAGGCAAGAGGAAAATGTCGCATTGTCTGAGTGGGTTTTGATTGTCTGGCCAGGTTATTAAAGGGTGTTTGACGAAACGTACTGGATCATCTTGGACAGAGGCGGCAAGGACCGATGGATCACTGGTGTCATTTGTCGGGAAATCGTAGCGATCTCTTTAGGGTAGTGCTCAGGAATTACACGAGGATTTGTTTGCAGAAGTCTTTTCTCTTGCGGAGTGTCCGGGCCCATGGTTACACTGTGGCCATGAATGACAATGCTGAACGAAATAATCTGGCGACGATACAGAATCTCCTGATCCAGGCGGGAATGGTCACAGGGGGCAGAAAGCTGCTGGCCCACGCGCTGCAGATAGAACCTTTTGACGGAGATGGTTCAAGCAGGAAATTCTGGCGGATTTCCCACGAAAAAAAACGTCTCTGTCTGGCTGTTGCGCCCCCCTCTCCGGGTGAAAAAGATCTTGCCGAGGCCAAAGCTGCACGGGCCATCGGCCTCCACCTGCTACAGCAGAATATCCGAGTCCCTGAGCAGTATGGTTGGGATGAAGAGTCTGGTATCCTCCTCTTTGAAGACCTGGGAGATTGCAAACTCCACGATTTTGTCCTGAAGGAGAAGAGGAGGGGGAGAGAATTCCTTACTGCTATCCGTCCCTGCTATCAGCAGGTTGTCGAAAGGTTGGCGCTGATGCAGATCAGGGGGGCGATCTCTTTTGATACTAAATGGTGTTGGGATAGCCCTCGCTATGAGAGGACCTTGATGCTTGAACGGGAATCCGGATATTTTCTCCGGGCGTTCTGGCAGGGGGTATTGGGGAATGAAGAACCGAGCGGTTTGGGGGAGGAGTTTATCGAACTGGCGGACCGGGCTGCCAGGATTGCCTCCGGGTATTTTCTCCATCGTGACTTCCAGTCACGAAATATCATGATTCATGAAGAAGAGGTCTGCTTTATTGATTTTCAGGGAGGGCGGCAGGGACCTCTGGGCTATGATCTGGCTTCTTTACTCATCGACCCCTATGCTGGCCTTCCCGATGATTTTCAGGAAGAACTGCAGCAACTCTATCTGGATAAGCTGGAGGAGTTGATTCCCGTGGATCGCCAGGGATTCCGTGAGGAGTATTTCCTCTTGGCCCTGCAGCGCAATCTGCAGATTGTCGGGGCCTTTTCTTTTCTCAGTCAGCAGCGTAATAAGCCATTTTTCCAACAGTTTCTCAGGCCGGCACTCATTTCTCTGCAAAAACTTTTGAGAAATGAAATGGTTACGGAATTTCCAGTCTTGAAAAAGACGGTCGATTCTGCATTGAATTCCCTCAGGTGAGAGGGAGGCAGTTTATATTCTTACCTGAGTTACTGTAAGGAGATCGTTGTCAAGAGAACACTGTGGTGGACAGGGCATGCCTGTTGGTTCTGGTGATAACTTTTGTCTTTGCCTCTAGGAGTCTGTCGGACTTAGACATAAATCTGCTGCAAATTTGACAAATCGGCCCATATTTCCATGGCTTTTCGTTAAATAGACCTGCTATTCGCCTCAAATCCATGAAAATCTGGTCTCGATTTTTCTAATTTTCGCTACGATTCTCTAAATCCGACAGACTCCTAGGTCGTCTTGTTTCAGGGAAGAAAATGGTGCACCCGGTTGGATTCGAACCAACGACTCCCGGATTCGAAGTCCGGTGCTCTATCCAGCTGAGCTACGGGTGCATGTCTTGAAAAAAATCAGGATGTTGGTAAGACGTCAGGGAACTATTGCTTCCTGAATCTTGTGCTGAAATTTAATCGACAACAGCTGCCTTGTCAAATGATATCAGGAGAAGTCTCCTGCTCTGCAAAAAAGAAAATCATCCGCCGCCGCAGGTGATACGGATGCTTTCTGCCTTTTCGCTGATTCCTTTCTTTAAAACTTCATGGTTATAGGTGGCAATCACATCCCGACGTTTCAGCATTCCCACCACCCACTTGTTCTCCAGGTCCTCGACCACAGGGATTTCTTCGATTCCTTTCAGGTCAAAGAGCTGCATGGCAGTGTAGAGAGTGTCGTCAGGGGTGAGCATGATCACATCCCGGCTGCAGATACCACCCACCAGGTAACAGACGCGTTCTTCCTCGGATCGCTGGAGGATATTTCTTACATCCTGCATGGAAATAATGCCTGTCATTCTGCCTGAGTCGTCTACCACCGGGAAGTAAAATCCTTCCTTGGCCATCCTGAAGATCTCCAGTAAATGATTGATGTTGGCCCGTTCGGAGATGAAATCTACATCTTCGGTGATGGCCTTACCCACACGGATGGATTTCATGATGGCTGCTTCTCTTCCTTCGTGGATATCTATACCCTCACGGGTGAAATCAACGGTGTCGATGGAGTCTTTGTTAAACCTCGTGGCCACCATGGTTCCAATGATGGAGGTGAGCATGATGGGGATGATAATGAGGTAGTTACCAGTCATCTCAAAAAGGAGAAAGATAGCGGTCATAGGTGCATGGGTGGAGGCGGCGAGAAAGGCACCGATTCCCACCGTGGCATAGGCACCGGGGTCTGCAGTAAGAGTTGGAAGGACCTTATTGACAATGTGGCCAAAGCAACCGCCGATCATGGCCCCGATGAAGAGAGCAGGGGCAAAGACTCCGCCTGCCCCGCCTGAGCCGAGGGTTATAGCTGTAGCAACAATTTTAAGGAATACGAGGGCAAAGAGGAGAGGGATAGCGCCTTCACCATTGAGTACGCTTTCAATGAATTGGTATCCGTCACCCATGATCTGGGGACAGGCCATTGCCATGCAGCCGATGACCAGTGCCCCGGTAAT
>Ga0180007_10000459_pt1 | contig 69230 bp, 64 predicted proteins | sample MM_PC_MetaG_FD_121122 | JGI IMG/M metagenome (GOLD analysis project Ga0180007, IMG submission 121122) | Groundwater microbial communities from the Aspo Hard Rock Laboratory (HRL) deep subsurface site, Sweden - MM_PC_MetaG | ecosystem: Environmental > Aquatic > Deep subsurface > Groundwater... | reverse complement strand
TATATTGCTAAGTCTGAACAGTTAAATTTATTCTAAATATAGGGGATACTTTCGGTTTTGTCTTAGAATCTGTCCAATTTATAGTATTTTACTAATATCCTATTTTGTTTTGGACAGCAATGACATAATCTTGTTTTTAACAATTATTTTTTTGCTAAAATTGTTCAATAAGTTATATTTTAATATTTTGCATTTGTAAATACTTTAAAATTAAGAGGAATTAATGGCTGAACTTGAAGTTAAAAACATTTCAAAATCCTTTGGTAAGTTAAAGGCTGTAGATGATGCATCTTTTTCTGTTCCCAAAGGCTCAATTTTTGGTCTCCTTGGTAGAAACGGAGCCGGAAAAACAACAACTATTAGAATGATGATGGATATTTACTTACCCGATAGTGGTGAAGTAACATATCAAGGAATTAAATCTGGTCCAGATTTTAACAGTAAAGTTGGCTATTTACCCGAAGAACGTGGTCTTTACAAAAAAATGAAAGTTCTTGAAACACTTCTTTTCTTTGCAGAAATAAAAGGCAAAAAGGGAAGAGCTGTTACAAAACTGGCAAAAGATTATCTTGCAAAATTTGATCTTGCGGATAGAATGAATTCCAAAATTGAAGACCTTTCAAAAGGAAATCAGCAGAAAGTTCAATTTATTTCAACACTTTTGCACGACCCCGAAGTTTTAATTTTGGACGAACTTTTCTCTGGACTTGATCCGATAAACACAAACATAATGAAAAACATAATTTTAGAATTGAAAGAGCAAGGAAAAATTATTCTTTTTTCAACTCACGTTATGTCGTTTGCCGAAAAAATGTGCGACCATATTGCAATTATCGATCACGGAAAAATAAAAATTAACGGCTCACTTGCTTCAATAAAAGCCGAACGCTCACAGCGCAATATAAGTCTTAATTATGAAGGCGATATTTCATTCCTACGGAATAATCCAATTATTGAAAATATTTCGGATTACGGAAATAGTGTTGGAATAAAAGTAAAAGAAGATAAACACATTCAGCAGCTTCTAAAATTGTTAGTTGATAACAATGTGGAAGTTAAAAAATTTGATGCTAACGATATTTCACTTGAAGAAATTTTTATTGATGCCGTTGGCACTGAAGCTGAGGAGGTAAAAAATGTTTAACTATAGAGTTATTGCCCTTATTAAAAGAGAGCTTCGCGAAAAACTTTTATCAAAAGCATTTATAATAATGACCATTTTGCTTCCTGTTTTTATGTTTGGAATTATTGGAGTTCAAACATTTATAATGAGTTTCGATTCTGAAAAAAGTGTTGTTGAAATAATTGCTGAATCAGAAACTATTGCAAACGGATTAAAAAATGTAATTGGTGAATCTAATTTTATTAAGGATAGCACTGTAATTCCAATGATTAGCTCAATGTCGCAATTAAAGTTTGATGATTATGTAAAAGCTAAACAGAAAGAATTATTAAGCGAAAAAATTACAGGAATTATTTTTATTCCCAATTCTGCTTTAGAAAACAAAAAAATTCAATATTATTCCAAAACTCCAAAAAATATGCGCTTGTTAGAACGCATTGATAATCCAATAAACCGCGTGTTGGTTGAGGAATATTTCCAGTCTAAAAATATTCCAACAGAAGAATTGCAATATGCCCGCATGTCTGTTGATATTTCCAGTTACAAAATAACTGAAGGTGAAGACATTAAAGAAGAAGGTTATGGAAATCTTATACTTTCATACCTGTTTTCGTTTTTGTTATACATCAGTTTGTTAATGATGGGCTCAATGGTGATGCAAACGGTTATTCAAGAAAAATCAAATAGAATTGTTGAGGTTCTTTTATCGTCAGTTACAAGCAAGGAATTGATGATTGGAAAAATTCTTGGCGCTGCAATTACTGGACTTTTGCAAATGGCAATCTGGATTTCACCCGTAATTCTTGTTGCTTCAACATCGTGGTTCATGTTACCAAATAATTTAACAATAGATATAACATTTCTACAAGTTGCCTATTTGCTAATTAACTTTTTCTTAGGACTTTTAATTTTTGTTGGACTTTTTGCAACAGTTGGCTCAATTTTTGAAAATCCACAAGACGCACAATCTGGAATGTGGCCAATAATGCTTTTAATTATGATTCCATTTTTTATTGCAATGTCTATGATTGAAAATCCAAGTAATCCAGTTGCGTCTATTGCTTCAATGCTGCCATTTTCTGCTATTATTGTAATGCCAGCTAAAATGGCAATGGTTGATGTTCCACTTTGGCAAATTATTTTATCTACACTAGTAAATATTGCCACAGTATTTGCAATATTTCCAATTGCGGGTAAAATTTATCGTGTTGGAATTATGATGACTGGCAAAAGACCATCTTGGGCGGAAGTAATAAAATGGCTAAAGTATAAATATTAAAAGTGTTGAAAACGAATTTAGGTTTTGGGAGATTATCTTAAAAAGCTAAAAGTAATTGCATGTTGTGTGAAATTATCTTCTGTTTTGTAAGAAAACAAGATTTCTTTCTTCGTTTGAAACGTAAAAGATTTGTGCAGTGGACTAATATTTTAGTTAAATAAATTCAGAAATTAACCTAAATTTAATTTCTGAATTTTTATGGAAAGAAAATGGAACAGAAAGAAAAAATATTTTCGCAATTTGGAGTCAAGTTTTGGATTATTTTAGCAGCAGTAGTTGTTGTTATTTCTGGTTTGCGAGAAGCTGCGGGACTAATAACTCCATTCTTTTTATCTTTATTTATAACTGCTATTTTTTATGGTCCTTTTAACTGGTTGCAAAAAAAAGGTCTTCACATTTCACTTGCGTTAACAATTGTAATTATTGGAATTGCAGTAATCACATTTACAATTTTTGGGTTAATTGGTGCGTCGGTTGCAAGTTTTACGGAAAAAATTCCTTTTTATGAAGAGCGATTTACAATTTTTTGGAATGGGTTTAATCAATTTGCCAGAGAAAACGGTTGGATGGATATGAAATTTGATATTGCCGAATATCTTAATGCTGGTGTAATTATGGAGTTTGCAGGAAGTATATTTACTGGCTTCGGCAATTTAATGAGTAACTCGTTTATAATATTGTTGGTAGTAATTTTTATGTTGCTCGAAATTTCCATTTTTGAAAAAAAGATGACCCTTATTAATAAAAATTCACTTTTAAGGGTAAGTAAAATAGTGCAAAACTTAAATTCCTATTTTGGAACAAAAGCTTTAACAAGTTTAGTAACGGGAATTTTGGTTTCTGTGTCTTTAACAATTATTGGAATAGATTTTCCTTTACTTTGGGGCTTTTTGGCATTTTTGTTGAATTTTATTCCAAATATTGGTTCAATTATTGCGGCAATACCAGTAATATTATTGGGTTTAATTCAATTTGGATTTCCAACGGCAATAGTAGTTGCCATAGCTTTTTTGTTTATAAATGTAATTATTGGTAATATAATTGAACCACGATTAATGGGTAGAAATCTTGGTCTTTCACCATTAATAGTATTTATTTCATTGATATTTTGGGGATGGGTTTTAGGAACTGTTGGAATGCTTTTGGCAACTCCATTAACAATGACAATTAAAATCATTTTTGATAATATGGATGAAACAAAACATTTTGGATTAATGATGGGTGATGAATCCTCAATTAAAAATTATAAAAAATAGCTAAATCTCTTTTGGAAGTGTAATGTAAAATGTTGTCCCAAATTCTTCGGTTGAAAAAAATGAGACATCACCCAATAAATACTTTTCAGTTAATAATTTAACACTATATGTTCCTATTCCCCTATCATTTCCTTTTGTTGAAAAAGATCTTTGAAATATTTGCAACTGAATTTCTCTTGGAATATAGGTTGTATTGTTAACACTAAAAACAATTGTCGAATCAAATTCTTCAATGGAAAGCGTAACTTTGCCTCCTTTTAGGCTGGCTTCCAATGCGTTTTTTGTGAGATTACCTAATATGCGTTTAAGTAGTGTTTTATCAGTTTTTATTTTTACTTCATTTACGCCATAGTTTAGTAATTCAAGAGTTACTTTTTCGCAAAAATATCCATTATTGTAGGTTTTTAGAATTTCATAAAATGCGGAATATGAATCAAACTCAGTTACATCAAGAACAAGCTTAGAATCTTCGGCAAGACCTAGCATCCTTTGTCCTTTTAACTCGTCAATTAATGTGTTTGAAATTTCTAACGATAATTTGGCAATTTCGGCAGTCTCTTCAGGTGTTGAATCCTGCATTAACTCCAAAAAATTTCTTAAGCTTCCAGCTGTATTTAATACATCGTGGAAAAATAAACGCTCTAAAACTTTCCTTCTTTTTTCGCCACTAATATCAGTTATAGATATAAGAGTATAACTTGTATTATCAATATCAATTATTTTAGCCCATATGTCTAAATCATAAACCATATTATTGGTTGATGTTATTCTGCATTCTTTTTTATCTGTTCCAAATTTACGACTATTTAGAATTGCATTAAAAGCACCGCATTCAACACAACTTTCACTATTTCCGCAACCACCAATTTCTTCAGTTGCATGCACACAAAATATTGCTTCGCCAATTCGTTGACCAATGAGGTTATCGTTCTTAAAAAATGTTTTTGTTAATTTATTTAAATAAACCATTTGTCTTTGTTTGTTTAAAATAGCGTACAAATGGTTTACATCATCTATAAAAGGTTTTACCATAAAAAATGTATCTACTACTTCGCTTTGATAAGCTACTGTTGCATCACTAGCTCTATCATGAGATGAATCAATAATTGAATTGTTTTCAATTAATCTTTCCACTATTTCGCTTTCTAACTTCATTAATATTTACTTATGTTTTTTTAATATTACTGCTATTTTACTATGATTTTAATAATAATAATCATCCTATTTATAATCGCTTTTGTCATAATAATTTCGTTCGTAAATTATATTCGAAAAAAAACAAATTAAATTAAGGCTGGCTAAGTTTGATTTTTAAGAAACAACTATTTACAAACGAAAAGGAAATTATTATAGATTCCATTGGAAAGGTAATTATCAAAAAAAGTGCTGTTGCTAAATACCTTTCAATTAGAATTAAACCAAACGCTGGCATTTCGGTTACTATTCCCAAAAGAGTAAGCTTTTTTGAAGGTGAACAATTTGCGAAAAGTAAAAAAGATTGGATAATTAAACACCTTCCAAAAATTGAAAAGATTGAGAAAAACCAAATTGTATTTGATGGACTAACAAAATATGAAACAAAATTTCATAGCTTGCTTATTGAACAAAGTTCCTTTAAAAAAACTCGGATAAAAATTACTGATTCATTAATTCATATTGAAATTGCAAATAATAAGGACGTTTACTCATCTGAAATTCAAGATATAATCAAATTTGGCATTGTCGAAACATTACGATTTGAGGCAAAAGATTATATTCCAAATCGCGTTGCCGAACTTGCGGCAGAGTTTGGTTTTAGTTACAACAATGTTTTTTTGAAAAACATGAAAACACGCTGGGGAAGCTGTTCGGGTAAGAACAATTTAAATTTTAATATTCACTTAATGAAAACTCCTTATGAGTTAATTGATTATGTAATTTTACACGAACTTGCACATACAATTCACAAAAACCACAGTAAATATTTTTGGGCACATCTAGAAAAGGTATGCCAAAATTCAAAAAAACTGGACAAAGAATTAAAGCGGCATTCACCCAATTTTTTCTAATTCTGGAACAAAATAAATTTCATGCTTTAGAACCGATTTGGATTTGAATCATCTAATTAAAACAAAATTTTATAAATGGAGATAATATGTCATCAGAAATAATGACCCTTTCAATTGAGCAAATTGAAGAAAGAACTTTTATTGGAAAAGTTTATAGATGGATGGGAATTGGACTTTTTCTTACTGCAATAACTGCTTATTTTGTTGCAAGTTCAGAATCACTTGTTTATGCACTAGCTTCAAATAGTATTTTGTTTTTTGGTCTGCTAATTGCAGAATTTGGACTTGTAATTTACCTCTCGGCACGTATTCAAAAAATGAGTGCAGAAACAGCAACAGCGGCTTTTGTAATTTATTCTGTTCTTAACGGAATAACCCTTTCGCTCCTGTTGCTAGTTTATACTGGTGCTTCAGTTGCCTCCACATTTTTTACAACCGCGCTTACTTTTAGTGCAATGAGTGCTTATGGATATTTTACTAAACGCGATTTAACCACAATGGGAAGTTATCTTCAAATGGGTTTAATCGGTTTAATAATTGCCTCTGTTATTAATATTTTCTGGGCAAATGGAACTATGTATTGGATTATCTCTTATGTTGGCGTTTTATTATTTGTTGGATTAACAGCTTATGATACTCAGAAAATAAAAAAAATGGGAGCTGTTGTTGAAGGAGTTCAAACAACGCAAAAAATGGCAATAATGGGAGCTTTAACTTTATATCTCGATTTTATTAATTTATTTTTAATGCTGTTAAGAATTCTTGGCGATAGAAAATAGTAAATGAAAGGTTATTTAGTAAAAAACTTAGCTAATGGAATATTTGAATTTTCTGATTTCATTGAAGCAGAAAACCACTTTAATTCGTTTCCAAATTCAACTGAAATAATTAAGAAAGATGAAAATGGAAACGAAAAAATTATCCACAGCAGAACTCACAACGAAGTTGGAATTATCGAAATTAATAATAAATGTGTTTATCTAAAAGTTCCGTTTTACCAACCGTCCGATAAACCTGAAATTAAAATTTCCAAAATTGGTGAAACTCCCGAGAAACTACGTAGCAAAATGGAAGTTATTGATGAAAAATGGAATGAGATTTCGTAGCACAGATTAGCAATCTGTGCATTTCAAAAAACTAATCACAAACAATTTAGAAACCAAAACACACATCGAACATCTAACAAGCATTTGTTTGCAAAAATTAAAATTAAAACCAAGGAACAATTTTAATTAAGAATTGTAAACTAAACGACAAAACTTTATACTAACAACTAATTATATTGATTACTATATTTGAAACAAATTATAAAATAATAAAACAAAGGAGCTTTACGTGAAGAAAATATCAGTATTACTTCTCGCTACATTCATTCTTATCGGATGTGCGAATAATAACCAAGCTAATGATAAATCCTCAAAAAATGGTTTAGTTTGGCACACAAATGTTGAAAAAGCAATTGAAATTGGGAAAAAAGAAAACAAACCAGTTTTGGTCCAATTTTCAGGTTCTGATTGGTGTAAATGGTGTATTAAATTAAATAATGAAGTTTTGGATACAAAAGGTTTTGCGAATTTTGCAAAAGATAACTTGGTTTTAGTAAATCTAGATTTTCCTCATGCACCACAGACTGATTTTGTAAAAAATTACAATCGAATGCAAATGAATAAATATGGTGTTCAAGGATTTCCAACGGTGCTTTTATTAGATAAAACTGGTAAGTTAGTTTTTCAAACTGGTTACCAACCAGGTGGACCAGTTGCTTATATTCAACATATAAAAGCTGCATACGGTATTAAGTAATAGTTGTAATTTAATAGATCCTTAAAAAAGCCCAACTTCATTGTTTTGAAGTTGGGCTTTTTGTCATCTCATAATAGTTTTTATCAATTTTGGCTTTGAAACTGTTTCTGAACTAAAGGTTAACGAGTTTTCAATTCGTTTTTTTGCAGAATCAATTTCTTTCTTTTTATCAGTAAATAATTTTGCAATTACTTCACCTTTTTTTACTTTATCGCCAATTTTAACATTAAAAATAATTCCCGCTTTGGGCTCAATTATATCATCTTTTGTTAATCTGCCTGCCCCAAGTTGTAAAGCAGACATTCCAACTTCGTAATTATTAACTTCTTTTAAGTATCCACTTTTTGAAGCAACAACATCTTCTGAATATTTTGATTTTGGATATTTTGGCAGATCGGTCAAAACAGAAGTCTCTCCATTTTGTAATTTTACAACTTCCAAAAATTTATCAAATGCTTTTCCACTTTTAATCATTTCCTTTGAAATTTCAACACCTTCATCAATTGAGGAAGCTTTTCCTCCTAGATAAATCATAGCTCCAGAAAGTTTATAAGTAACTGTCATTAAATCTGGAATATCTTTCCCTTGCAAAGCTTCAACAGATTCAACAACTTCAAGCCAATTTCCAATATAATTTCCGAGTGGCTGATTCATATCTGTAATTATTCCAATTACTTTTTTATCAAATGCTTTTGCAGTATTAATCAAAGATTTTGCAAGTGCTTTTGCATCTTTCAATTCCTTCATAAAAGCACCGCTTCCAGTTTTGATATCGAGGACAAGTCCATCAATTCCTTCGGCTAATTTTTTGCTCATTATGCTTCCAGTAATTAACGGAATTGATTCAACCGTTGCAGTAACATCGCGAAGCGCATAAATTAATTTATCGGCGGGAGCAATGTTTTTTGTTTGTCCGGCCAAAACAGTTCCACACTTTTTAATTACTTTTTTGTACTCTGCTAAATTTAAGTCAGTTCTAAATCCAGGAATAGATTCAAGTTTATCTAAAGTTCCTCCAGTATGCCCTAAACCACGACCAGAAATCATTGGAACATTAACTCCAGCTGCAGCAACAATTGGAGCAAGAATTAAAGAAGTTTTATCACCAACTCCACCTGTTGAATGTTTGTCAACTTTTGCGCCCTTAATTGAATCCAAATTTATTACAATTCCGCTATATAGCATTGCTTCCGTAAGAGCAGCAGTTTCCTCAACAGTCATTCCATTTAAGTATGTTGCCATAAGAAAAGCGGAGAATTGGTAGTCTGGAATTTTCCCTTTTGTGTAGTTATTTATTAGAAAAATTATCTCTTCTTTCGATAAAGCATTTTTTTCGCGTTTCTTTTTAATTATTTCAATGGCGTTCATATTATTTCCAATTATATTTTAATAGTTCAACTTATTAAAATAATTTTTAATATAAAACTTATTAGCAATGCAATAACTCTTTAAAAATGTCATAAAAAGAGAATTAACCCGTTAAATAACTATAAATGAATGTTAATTTATTCGTATTAATTAAAGAGTAAATTATATTACAGATTATTTTTCAAATTTCAGTACAACTTTAAAAAAATCACAAAACCGCAAATATTTATTTAATTTGACTTTTAGAAAGAATAGCATGAACTTTAAATTTTAAAAAAATCCTTAATAAGTTTCAACTATGCAAATAATGTCATACTCACTATTAGTATTATTTATAATTACTTTTCTAAGTTATCTATACGATTTCTTTTCTGAAAATAATTATCTGCAAAATATTAAACGTATTTCCCTTTTTATTACCCTAATCTTCCATGTAGTTTATTTTGTAGAAAGAACTTTTTTTCTTGGACATTTACCAATTGTAACTCAATATGAAATTTTTTCACTAATTGCATTTTCAATTAGTTTCACTTATTTCTTACTTGAGCTATTGAGCGATATTAAAGGGACTGGTGTTTTTATTCTATTTTTTGCAATGGTTTTTCAAATTAAATCATCATTATTTATTCAAGATGTATATGTAGTAAACCATGTATTACAGAACTATCCGCTCGGAACTCATGTTATTACTGCAATATTAGGATTTACAGCTATTTCAATTTCAGCAGCATATTCTTTTATGTATTTATTGTTATACAAAAATATAAAGTCTAATAATTTCTCGGTTATTTTTAAACGCCTGCCAAATCTCGAAATCTTGGAGAAATTAACTTTTTATGCCATCATTATTGGATTTGCTTTGCTTTCAATTGCTGTAATTCTCGGTATGACATGGCTCCCTTCTGCTTTTCCCGAATTTAGCTATTTTGATTCAAAAATTATTTTAACAGTTCTAGTTACAATAATATATGGAATTGGGATTTACCTTAAATCAAAACGAATAATTATTGGTAAGCGCTTTGCAAAGTTTTCAATTTATGGATTTGTTTTCTCAATATTATCCTTAATGCTTGCCAGTGTGATAATGAGCAGCTTTCACAATTTTTCAAATTAGGTTTTTAAGTTTTTAATGGACATACTTGGTATTTCAATAAATCATAAAACAGCTCCAATAGGATTAAGAGAAGCACTACATCTTAGTCAAGAAGAGATTCTCGAATTTACTCCAATTCTAAAGGAACATGTTTTTTCAGAAGGATATGTCCTATCCACATGCAATAGAACGGATATATTTGGCATTCCAAAATCTGGCAAAATTTCTTATAAAGACATTCAAAAATACTTATTGGATTTTAAGCATGTTGATGGATTATCGTCTGAACATTTCCTTAATTATTTTTCATGCGGTGCTGTAAAACATGTTCTTGAAGTTGCATCCTCAATTAATTCTTTAATTGTTGGCGATAGCCAAATTCATGGACAAGTTAAAGAAGCATTTCTACTATCGGAGGATTTAGGATTCTCCAAAACTTTAATGCATAAACTGTTTGAAGCCGCTGTTCGTGTTGGGAAAAGAACAATTACCGAAACTAGAATTGGCGAAGGGGCAGTAACAATTAGTTATGCTGGAATTAAAATTCTTGAAAAAATATTTTCAACTTTTGAAACAAAAGCCGCGTTGGTTATTGGAGCAGGTGAAACTGGCGAGCTAGCAGCCAAACATTTGAGAGAAAGCGGAATAGGAAAATTATCCATTTCAAACCGTACTCTTTCCAAATCGGAATTACTTGCAAGTAAAGTAAATAGTGATGTAATTCCATTTGAAAATGTGAAAGAATCGTTGCACAAATTTGATATTATTGTTACAGCTACAAGTGCTGACGGATATATTCTTGAATATGAAGACATCAAAAAAATGATGAAACTACGCAAAGGGAAAATGTGCTCAATTTTGGATATTGCTCTTCCGCGAGATGTTGATCCTAAGGTAACAGAAATTGATGGAATTTTCTATAATGATATTGATTCATTAAATATTATTGTTAATGAAAACTTGAAGAATCGAGAAAAGGAAATTCCTATTGTGGATAATATAATTATGGAAGAAATGACTTCATTTTTCAAATGGTATAATACTTTAAATATTGTTCCTACAATTAAGGATTTTAGAGATTTTTTTGAGGAAATACGCAAAGATGAGGTTGAAAAAATTAAATACAAAGTTCACGATTATGAGTATGAAAAAGTTGATAACATGACAAAGAGAATAATTGGTAGAATTTTACATTACCCAACGTGGAACTTAAAACGAATTTCGGAAACTGGAACAAATTTTGAGGAAGCAAAAATATATTCTGATGTAATTAGAGAATTGTTCAATTTGGATCATAAATCTGAGAACAATTCTGACGACACTTTTTACAATAATGGAGCAAAATAACTTGGAAAAGAAAACAATAACAATTGGAACTCGTAAAAGTGAATTAGCCCTTTGGCAAGCATATTTTATACAAAAGGAAATTGAAAATAAATACAAATCAGTAAAAGTTGAAATAAAAAAGATAAGCACTAAAGGTGATAAAATTTTGGATGTTGCTCTTTCTAAAATTGGTGATAAAGGATTATTCACAAAAGAAATTGAAAATGAACTTTTAGCTGGGACAATTGATATTGCGGTTCATAGCCTAAAAGATCTTCCAACAGTTTTACCAAAAGGATTAGAGTTGGCTGCTGTAACAAAACGTCATGCATCCGAAGATGTTTTAGTAGCTCGCAAAAAAGGAGTCACTTTAGAGAGTCTTCCAGAAGGAGCCACCGTTGCAACGGGTTCTTTGCGCAGAGCAAGTCAAATTTTACATATGCGTCCAGATATTACTATTGTTGATATAAGAGGAAATGTTCAAACAAGACTTAAAAAGTTTGCTGAATCAAAATGGGATGGAATGATTTTAGCCCGTGCTGGATTGGAAAGATTGAAATTGAAGAAACATATCTCATCAATAATTCCTTCTTCGCACATTTTGCCCGCGGTTGGACAAGGTGCCCTAGCAATTGAAATTTCTTCAAAGAATGCTTTTGCAAGAGATATTGCTGAAGGACTTCACAATCTTGATACATTTTATACAATTTCTGCTGAAAGAGCTTTCTTGAAAGCACTTGGTGGAGGATGTCAAGTTCCTATTGGTGCTCATGCCGAGATAAAAAGTAACGGACTTTATTTAAGTGGATTTGTTGGCTCTCCCGATGGGAAAATTACATTTACTAAAACTGCAAGGGGAAGTAAAGCTAACGCGGAAGCGCTTGGCAAAGCTTTAGCTAAAGATATTTCAAAAGCTGGTGGTAAAAAAGTTTTATTAGAAGTTTACAAATAGAAAATGAATTTGGGAAAAATAAACATATTATTTACTGGTCTTAGTGGAAATGATTCTGCTCTGCAACCATTAATTAATTTTGATAAAATAAATTTTATTCACTTTCCAACAATAGAAATTGGGAAATCTGAATTGTCCATTTCTGAAAAGAATAAAATTAAATTTGCTGATAGTTATGATTTTATAATATTTACTTCCCACAATGCTGTAAAATATTTTTTACAAAATTATGGCGATGATTACTTTACACTTACAAGGAAAACAAAAATTGTTGCCATTGGCGATAAAACAGCATCGTTATTAATTAGTAAAAATATTGATGTTGACTTTATTCCTAAAAGGTCATCATCAAGAAGTTTAAATGAATTGTTAACAGAAAAAATGGTTTCCACAAAATCTGTTCTTATTCCTTGTTCTCGGTTATCAAAAGTAGACTTATCGACTTCTCTTGAAGAGAAAGGTGCTATGGTTGATTTTATTGTGGTTTATGAAAATAAAATTCCTAAAAATATTTCAAATGATTTAAAACTGAGCATTTCAAAAACGGATATAGATTTATACATTTTTACAAGTCCTTCTACTTTTTATAACTTTATTTCAATTTATGAAATAAACGATAGCCCAAATTATTTTGCAAACAAAACAATTGCTTCAATAGGTCCAGTAACAACAAAAGCCATTGAAAAACACAACGTTAAAGTAAGTATTGAGCCTCATGAGTACAATTTGAGTTCACTAACAAAAAGTATATTAGAATATTATAAATTAAATTGAGTGTAAGTTGGAAAAATTAAAAAACGATCTCTTTTTACGAGCTTGTAAAAAAGAGCAAATAGATAGAACTCCAATCTGGATAATGCGTCAAGCGGGACGTTATTTGCCAGAATATAGAAAAGTTAGAGTTAATTCTGATTTTAAGTCTATGGTTAAAACACCAGAACTAGCAACCGAAGTAACTCTTCAACCAGTTGATATTATTGGGGTTGATGCTGCAATAATTTTTTCTGATATTTTGGTTATTCCAGAAGCATTAGGAATGAATTACGAAATGGTTGAATCTAGAGGACCAAGTTTTGATTGGACAATAACACATGAAAGTGATTTTAATCGATTGTCAAAATCTGATTTGAGTGATAAACTTAGCTATGTATTTGATGCGGTTAAATTAACAAAAAAAAAATTAAACGGAAGAGTTCCTCTAATTGGATTTAGTGGTTCACCTTTTACGCTTTTAACATACATGGTTGAAGGTGGAGGTTCAAAAAACTTTAGCCAAATAAAAAGTTTAATTTTCAACAACCCAGAATTTGCTCACAAGCTTTTGGAATTTATTTCTGAAGCAGTATCAGAATATCTTTCATTAAAAATTAAATGCGGTGTAAACGCAGTTCAAATTTTTGATACTTGGGGTGGCTTGCTTTCTCCAGATTTATATAAAGAGTTTTCGTTAAAATACATTAAAAAAGTTATTGATAATGTTGAAAGGACCGACGAACCAATTATTAGTTATGCAAAAGGAATCCATCATTCATTAATTGAACTTGCTGATTCTGGCGCTGACGTAGTGAGTATTGATTGGACGCACGATATTGGAGAAGTTAGAAAACTAATTGGAAATAAAGTTGCACTTCAGGGTAATATGGACCCAACAGTTTTATACGCAAACACTGATACTATTAGAAGAGAAGCCGTTAAAGTTCTTGATTCTTATGGTCATGGAAGTGGACATATTTTCAATCTAGGACATGGTATTTTACCTGACATTTCACCAGCAAACACAAAAGCACTTGTTGATATTGTAAAAGAAGAAAGCAAGCGCTATCATTAGAAAGGATTTTAAATGTTTAACATTGATATAGAATTAATAAAAAAATACGACAAACCGGGTCCCAGATATACGAGCTATCCTACAGCTCCTCATTTTAGCGAAGAGTTTAGCGACCAGCAATATGTTTCTGCTATAAAAGAGAATAACAGTCCAGAAAATAAAACTCCGCTATCACTCTATTTCCATATCCCATTCTGCGATACTTTATGTTATTTCTGTGGGTGTAATATGATTATTAGCAATAATCGTGGAAGGGTTGCCAATTATGTCGATTATGTAAAGAAGGAGATTGCATTACTAAAAACTCATTTGGCAAATAATCGCATTGTTACACAACTACATTGGGGTGGCGGTACACCAACACATTTGAAACCAGAAGAAATTAAGGATTTACTTTCATACATTAATGCAAATTTTGATGTAGATAAAAACGCAGAAGCTAGCTGTGAAATTGATCCAAGAGAATTAACTTTTGAACATCTTAAAGCTTTGCGCGAAGGTGGATTTAACAGAATAAGCATGGGTGTTCAAGACTTTACGCATAAAGTTCAAGTTGCGGTTAACAGAATTCAACCAGAAGATATAACACGCAAAGCTGTTGATTGGGTGCGCGAACTAAAGTTTCAAAGCATTAATCTTGATTTAATGTATGGATTGCCACATCAAACTTTAGAAACATTTAGCGAAACTTTGGAAAAGATAATAGATATCTCCCCTAATAGAATTGCGGTTTTTAACTATGCCCATGTCCCTTGGATGAAAAAACACATGGAGTTAATTAACCCAGAAGATCTTCCAACTCCAGATGTGAAATTGCAAATACTAAAATATACAATTGAAAGACTTACTGAAGCTGGATATGTTTTTATTGGAATGGACCATTTTGCGAAACCTGATGATGAACTTGCAATTGCTTTAAGTGAGAAAAAATTATATAGAAATTTTCAAGGGTACTCAACCCAGTCAGGCACTGACCTTTACGCACTTGGTATTACCAGTATTAGTCAGTTTAGTAATATTTATTCACAGAATATTAAAACTGAAAAAGAGTATTTCGAGAAAATTGACAATGGTTTTCTACCACTTGCTAAAGGTTATTTGATGTCGGATGATGATGTTTTACGCCGTGATGTTATCATGAGCTTAATGTGTGATTTTGAATTGAAGTTTAAAACCTTTGAGGAAAAATATAATATTAACTTTAAAAAATATTTTGCAAATGGTTTGGAGAAAATAAACCAATTTGTATCAGATGATTTAGTTTTGGTTGAACACGACAACATAAAAGTAACAGAAATGGGACGATTACTAATTAGAAATATTGCAATGTGTTTTGATGCTTTCCTTGAAGATGACAAAGGAAAAGTACGATATTCAAGAACTGTATAAATATTTATCTAATAAACCTTGGAGGTTTCTAAAACCTCCAAGGTTTGAAATAAAATATAGAAAGAACAATTTGAAACAAACGAATATTAAAATAGCTGTTATCTTACTAAATATGGGTGGTCCAGATTCACTAGAAACCATTGAACCATTTCTAAATAATTTGTTTAAAGACCCTGATATTTTTAAAATACCATTTGGACAGAAATTATTTGCTAAGGTTATTTCTAAACTTCGAACTAAAAAAGTGGTTGAGCAGTACAAACAAATTGGCGGAAAGTCACCGCAAAACGAGCACACAGAAACTCAAAGAAAACTTTTAGAAAACTCTTTGAGAAATGCTGGTGTTGACGTGGATGTTTTAGTTGCTATGCGCTACTGGAAACCGTTAACTAATGAAACGGTAAATAAAGTAAATAGTGTCGCTTATGATAAAATTATTTTACTTCCACTATATCCACATTTTTCGTCTGTTACTACTGGCTCTTCATTTAATGAATGGTGGAGACATTTTAATGGTGACAAAAGCAAAGTAATTCAGATAAACAATTTTCACACAGAACACAAATATCTTTCTGCAATTAGCGAAAGAATTGACGAGTGTCTGAAACAATTTCCAGAAGAAGCCAAAGACAATATTGAACTTTTATTTAGCGCCCACAGTGTTCCACAAAGCTTAATAGCCAATGGCGATCCATATCAAGAACAAATATTGGAAAGCATTCGCTTAATAATGGAATTAAGAAACAATTCTGAAAAACACCATATAAGCTACCAAAGTAAAGTTGGACCCGTTAAATGGCTTGTTCCATCAACGGAAGAGAAAATTGCCGAGCTTGGTAAAAGCGGAATTAAAAACTTGCTTGTTATTCCAATAAGTTTTGTTTCCGATCACATTGAAACACTTTTTGAACTTGGAATTGAATATAGAAAAGTTGCTGAAGAAAATGGTATTACAAACTACAAGGTTATGACTGGGCTTAATGATTCTCAATTGTTTATTGAGCAACTACACCAATTAGTTTTAAACGAGTTAAATAATGAATAAAAATATTGTAATAATTGGAGCCGGGATTACGGGTCTTGCAACAGCACATTGGTTAAAGAAAGATGGGTACAATATAAATATTCTTGAAGCTAATTCAGTGGTTGGCGGATCAATGATTACCGAAAAAGAAAATGGCTACTTAATTGATTTTGGACCAAACAGCGGATTAGAAACCTCTCCATTAATCAAAACACTTGTTGATGATTTAGGAATTAAAGATGAATTTATTTATGCTAATAAAGCTGGGAACAAAAGATATATTCTAAGGGATAACATACTTCACGTGCTTCCAATGGGTTTAAAAGATTTTATCAAAACTAAATTATTCTCCACTAAAGCTAAACTACGACTAGCATTAGAGCCCTTCATCGGAAAATCAAAGGAAGGTTATTATCAATCCATTTCTGATTTTGTTACACGCAGATTGGGAAGAGAATTTTTAGATTATGCAATTAACCCTTTTGTAGCTGGAGTATTTGCTGGCGATCCTGATAAACTTAGTGTAAAATCAGCTTTTCCTAAACTATACCGGCTTGAAGAACTATATGGCGGACTTATTAAGGGAACTATTAAAGGTGCTAGAGAACGAAAGAAAAGTGGCGAAAAGTCAAAACAAAACGCCGCAATGTTTTCTTTTAAAGATGGGATGCTTGCTTTACCAAATGCTCTCTATTCAGAATTGCAAAATGATATTATTTTAAACGCTGCCGTAACTTCAGTTATAAAAGATGAAAATATTTATAAGATTACTTTTAATAATAACGGCGTAGAAACTACTCTCAACGCAGATTTAGTAATTTCAACAGTACCTTCATATGTTGCTTCAAATATATTTGGTAAAATGGATTCTGAATTAAGCAACCATCTTAACAATATTTATTATCCGCCTGTATTAGTTCTTTATTTAGGATACGACAAAAAAGTTATTGGGCATCCACTTGATGGATTTGGATTTTTAATTCCATCAAAAGAAAAAAAGAAATTTCTTGGTGCGTTATGGAGTTCAGTAATATTTGATGATAGAGCTCCAGACGGAAAAGCATCTTTCACTTTGTTTGTTGGTGGTGCTCGCTCTCCAGAACTTTTTAGTGATGATAACAAAAAACTTATTGATGAAGTAGTTCAAGAATTTGAAAGTTTGATGAGAATATCTGGCAAACATGAATTTATGAAATCTAAATTCTGGAATAACGCAATACCTCAATACAACATTGGATACATTGAGCATGCAAATTATTTTGCAAAATTTGAAGAAAGCAATAAGGGAATATTATTAGGCGGAAACTACACTGGCGGCATTTCAGTTGGCGATTGTATTAAAAGCTCTGAAGTACTTTTCAATAAAGCTAAAGAAAGATTATTATAATTTAGGAGAATAAAATGGCAGAATATCCAAACGTACGACTCAGAAGATTACGTCACAATCCTATTGTGCGTGATATGGTTAGAGAAACACATTTGCGGAAATCAGATTTAATTTATCCACTCTTCGTTTTACCAGGTAATGGAATAAAGAATGAAATAAAATCAATGCCTGGTGTTTATCAAATGTCCATTGACGTTCTAATTGAAGAATGTAAAGAAGTAGCAGCTTTGGGAATTCCAGCAATTATTCTTTTTGGAATACCATCACACAAAGATGAAGTTGGCTCTGAAGCTTATGACGATAATGGAATTATTCAACAAGCTGTTCGTGCACTTAAAAAGGAAGTTAGTAATTTACTTGTTATTACTGACGTTTGTCTTTGCGAATATACTTCTCACGGACATTGTGGACTTTTGCACGGCGAAGAAATATTAAACGATGAAACTGTTGAGTTACTTGTTAAAGAAGCTATTTCTCATGCCAAAGCTGGTGCTGATATGATTGCTCCTTCCGACATGATGGATGGAAGAGTTGCCGCAATAAGACAAGGACTTGATGAAAATGGATTTAGTAAAATTCCAATTATGAGTTATGCAGTTAAGTATTCTTCTGGATATTACGGACCGTTCCGTGATGCGGCTGATTCCGCTCCAGCATTTGGCGATAGGCGTTCGCACCAAATGGATGAAGCAAATAGCGACGAAGCTATTCGTGAAGCTGAATCAGATATTCTGGAAGGTGCCGATATTATAATGGTAAAGCCAGCTGGACCATATATGGATATTATACGCAGAGTAAAAGATGAATTTAATATTCCTATTGCCGCTTACCAAGTAAGTGGTGAATATTCAATAATTAAAGCTGGTGGCAAACTTGGTTGGATTGACGAGCAGCGTGTTATGATAGAATCTATATTGGGAATTAAAAGAGCTGGTGCTGATATAATTCTCACTTACTTTGCAAAAGAAGTAGCAAAATTATTAAAAGATTAAAATGGAAATTAAATGAATTACACAAAAAGTATGGCGTTATTTGAAGAAGCTAAAAAATATATTCCAGGTGGAGTAAACTCTCCAGTTCGTGCTTTTAAATCAGTTGGTGGAACTCCTTTGTTTATTGAGCGTGGCGAAGGTAGTCGTATTTTTGATGCGGATAAAAACGAATATATTGAATATGTTGGAAGCTGGGGACCACATTTATTTGGTCACAATCCTAAATTTATTATTGATGCTTTAAAAAGTGCTCTTGAAAATGGAACTAGCTTTGGTGCGCCCACTGAATTAGAAATTAAAATGGCAAAAATAATTACTGAACTTGTCCCTTCAATTGAAAAAATAAGAATGGTTAATAGTGGAACTGAAGCAACAATGAGCGCAATCCGAGCTGCTCGTGGATTTACTAACCGAAATAAGTTTATAAAATTTGAAGGATGCTATCACGGACATGCAGACTATTTTCTTATTAAAGCTGGCTCTGGCGCTCTTACATTCGGAGTCCCAACAAGTCCTGGTGTTACAGCCGCCAATGCTGCCGATACTCTCGTTGCTGATTATAATGATATAAATTCTGTTAAGACTCTCATTCATGAGAATAAAAATGAAATAGCAGCCATAATAATTGAACCAATTGCAGGAAATATGGGCGTTGTTCCAGCAAGTAAAAAGTTTTTAGCTGAACTTAGAGATATTTGTACTGAGGAAGAAATAGTATTAATTTTTGACGAAGTTATGTCGGGCTTTAGAGTTGCTAAAGGAGGAGCTCAAGAAGTATACGGCATTAAGCCAGATATGACGACATTTGGAAAAATTATTGGTGGCGGACTTCCAGTTGGTGCTTTTGGTGGGAGAAAAGATATTATGGATACACTTGCTCCTGTTGGTCCAGTCTATCAAGCTGGAACATTAAGCGGAAATCCACTTGCAATGAGCGCGGGAATAGCTGCTCTTACACATATCAAAGAAAATAAAAATCTTTATAATATTCTTGAAGAAAAAAGCCAGTATTTAGAAGACGGCATAAAAGAGAATATGAAGAAATTTAATAAATCCTTTGCTATGAACAGAGTTGGCTCAATGAGCTGTCTTTTCTTTACGGATAAAAAGGTTGATAATTTTGCATCAGCGTTAACATCCGATGCACCGCTATATGGGAAATATTTTCATAAAATGTTGGAAAACGGAGTTTATTTAGCTCCTTCACAATTTGAAGCAATGTTTATTTCCACAGCCCACTCAAAAGAAGATTTAGACAAAACTATTGAAGCAAATTATTTATCTTTGAAAGAATTGTTGTAAAATGTTGAGGGAAGTTAAACTTCCCTCAATTTATTTTTATTTTAATAATAACATTTTTTTAGTTGAAGTAAACTCGCCAGCAACAATTTTATATAAATATAATCCACTGCTTAATTCATTTGCGTTAAAATTATACTGATATTTTCCAGCTGCCAATTCGCTATTAATCAATTGCCCAATTAGTTCTCCTTTGATATTAAATATTTCTAAGGAAACTTTAGACTTTTGTGGAACTGAAAATTCTATTGTAGTACTTGGATTAAATGGATTTGGATAATTTTGTGACAAGCTAAAATTTATTGGTAATTTTCCAATCGATTTTATTGCTGTTAAACTGCCTGTTACAAATCTTCTAAAGTCTGAGCTTGGACCAACATACTCATCAGTTAAACTAAAGACTTTCCAGTAATGACTTTTCTTTTCTTGTAATGTTGGAGTTACAAAATAATTAACAGTAACCGTATCAACATCTACAACAATATTTTGAGATGTAAAAAGAGGAGCTTTTGAAACTTGCACTTTATATTTTGTAGCACCATTTACTGGCAACCATTCTAACTTTGGTGTAATCGAAACACTATCTTCGTTTACTGCAGGCGACACAAGTACTGGAGCTTTAATTGATGAGTTAAATGAGTGTACCACAGAATAGTCACTTTTATTTCCACCATTATTAGCACTAACTCTCCAATAGTATTTAATATTTCCCAGTTCTAAATTAATAATTCTATAAAAACTTTTACCTACTTTGGCATCTATATAAAGAGAATCAAAATTTTCATCCTTTGAAAGTTGAACTGAGTACTCAACAACATCTTCATCCGATATCCATTTTAATGAATCACCCACAATTATGCCTATTCCCAAATCATTTGGTGAAATTAATTCGGGTATTGTTGGAACCGAATTAGTAAATCCACCCTTTGTTACAAACATTTCAATCTTATCAATTGGATTATCATTTGCATCTCTTGGTACATTTACAATTAAATCAACTACCTCCATTCCAGAAATGACTCTTCCGAATGCAGTGTAAGCACCATCTAATGATTCATTATCCGCAACATTCACATAAAATTGTGAGCTTGCACTATTTATATCGGTATCACGAGCTGCCCCAATAATTCCCCGTAAATGCGAAACTCCGGAAAACTCCGCAAGAATAGTAGCTTGCGAAGGATCACCTTCGCCCCATGTTTCTCTTGGTAAATATTTTGAATTTGGGTCACCACCTTGTATTACAAAATCGGGGACAACTCTATGAAATGCAGTTGAATCAAAAAAACTAATTGCAACTAAGCTGTCAAAATATGCTGAATGCAAAGGAGCAATAAGAGGAAATAATTCAATTGTGAATGAACCAAAATCAACTCCATTTTGCTCTGTTCTTATTATATATTGTGGTTTGCCAGTTTGAGATATTCCAACACTAGCTAATAAAAACAATAGAATTGCTGTAAATAAAATATTTTTTCTCATCATAAAACATCCTTATTTATTATTTACTAATTAATTTCTTTACTAAATTCTAAATTAACAAAACTATCACTCTAATTGATAAACAAAATTAGTTTTAAATTTCAGCTCTCTGAGCAATGCTTTCAACTTAATGTAATGTTTTTGTAGAGTGTCATTCCCGAATATTTTCATCGGGTATCTTTTCGATTAAAAAGATTCCGTGTAGGAACACCACGGAAAGACAAGAGCTTAAGTTGACAACATTGCTCTTTGAGAAGTATCTAAAAATTCATATTTTGCACAATCCAATAACACTTTGATAACAAAGGAGAAAGAATGAAACGACTATTTATATTATCGGCATCTATTATATTCTTATTACTTTCGAATACTATATTTGCTCAACATGAAGAAATTACTGGATTATGGAAATCTATTGATGACGAAACTGGAAATCCAAAATCTGTTGTAAAAATATATTTGAAAGACGGAAAACTTTATGGAGATATTGTAAAGTTATTTAGGAAACCAGGCGAAGATCCTGACCCAATTTGTGACAAATGTGATGATGATGATGCAAGGAAAAATAAAAAAATTCTTGGAATGACAATTATTAAAGATATGGTTCTTGATGACGAGGAATGGAATGACGGTGAAATTCTTGATCCTAAAAAAGGTAAAACTTACGACTGTAAACTATGGGTTGAAAACGGGAAATTACAAGTTCGTGGTTACATTGCCTTTTTCTATCGTACGCAAGAATGGATTAGATATACTGGCGAAATATAGCACTTAACATTTTATAGGCGTTCTTTTGAACGCCTATTTTAATCTTAACTATTTTCAAAGCCAACAATTATCCAATAATAATATTTCTAAGACATGAAAATTATTTTTAATCTAACAACTAAATTTTTTGTTTAAAGTAGGTTCTAGTTGTTTTTATTTTTTCTCCATTCTTTTAAGTTTCTCATATAAAATATGCTCCCATTAAATTCCGATTTTAATAGCTTGCCAGATTCCACAAGATAATTAATGGCTTCCCAACTACCATTATTTTTTTTTATTAAATCTTCAACAGCATCTTTTCTCATTGGATGAACTGCAGTAATATTTAAAATATCTTCACCTAAATTCCCTGTTGATGAAAATTCATTTCCTTCATAACCAGTATTCAGTTCAACGTTTAAGCCCTGAGTAGCAAATATCTGATAAGCCATATTTAAACTTTCTTTATTAGGTGATTCAACATTTGTTTCTGCTGGCGGTCTTGTTGGAATTGATATATATACTTTATTGGGGTTTAATGACTTAACATATTTTGATATTTTCCTAACTTCATCACCAGAATCATTAATTCCTTTTACCAACATTGTTTCAACGGCCAAGTAATTTGGAAACTCGGCTGCAAATAATTTTACCCCACTTAAAATAGATTGGAGATTTAACTTTCCATGTGGTCTATCAATTTCACGCCAAACATTTTCCGAAATTGCATCAACTTTTACCGAAACCCAATCAGCCTCTAGTAAATCATTTCTAACACTCTTGTTATCTAATAATGATGAATTAGTGATAACCGCAATTTTAATATTAAATCGTTTCAATGCCCTAATCGTTTTGCCTAAATTTGGGTCAAGTGTTGGTTCACCATCTGGAACAATGGTAAGATAATTTATTTTGTTGTTTTCTGAATTGACTTTATTAATCAACTCTTTAGTTTCTTCAACAATCTGTTCTGTTGTATAAAATTCCTCTCTAACAACTTTTAATTTTATTGTGTTTCCAAGTTGACAGTAAACACAGGCATACGAACACTCCTTTGGTGGAATATTATTAATACCCAAACTTCTTCCTAATCGCCTAGATGGAACTGGGCCAAATACTATTGCCATTTTTATCTCAATTATAATTTATATATTAAATTTTAGTTCTTTTTACCATTACAATTATTAGTTCTGAATTTTTTCCTTCAAGAAATGTGTAGTAATATTTTCGGTAAACTTAACCCTTCCAACATTAATTTGTAAACCTTTCATCATCTTTAGTTTCGGATAGTTTATGAATATTTTTATTTAGCCAGCCGATTTTTACATTTTCCCGTAAATCAAATTTTGAAATATATGGTTTAATATCTAGTAGAGGTGTGCCATCCACAATGTCTACATCTTGAATAAATAAAATATTTTTCTCAATACCAATTAGTTTAACAATAGAAAGCCCAATACTATTTGGTCTGCTTGGAGCGCGTGTTGCAAATATTCCGTGTTTTTCTTCATTATCCATATAAGGATTTACAATTAACTCTGGTATTTTTGATAAATGGAAATGGTATAATAAAATAATATGCGAGAATCCATCTAAATCTTTTAATCCTTCAATATATTTGGGAAACAAATCAATACTTCCCTTTGCCATATTTGCTCCAGTTGGTTGAATAGGCACTCCCTTCGGTTTAATAAATTCCGAGTGAATAATTCCAATTGGCTCGTATGTTATTGTTTGCATTATTTCCTTAAAATATTTTTAACAGCATGAGTAAATAAAATCAATTGATTATCGAAACACTATAAATGAAAAACCATCCCAGTCTTAACTTGTTTTATTTTGAACACATTATAAAATTCCACCAATGCAGGTAATTCCGTGCAATGAGATGGATGAATTTCGTTTATATTATTTTTCTTAAAATAATTTATTGTTTCTTTCGTCTGATAATTATTTTCTTTTAAATGGAAGCCACCAAATACTGCTTTTACTTTTTCAATTCCTGTTACGAGTTTAGCATGTTCAACAATGTTACAAATACCAGAATGAGAACAAGCTGAAATGACTACTAATTCATTTCCAACAGTAACAGCAAGGGCAGAATCATCAAGCACGAAATCATCATTACGATTTTCATCAACAAATGTTGTTGTTTGTGATTCAAACGAATTGTGTCGTGGTATTTCACCAAGATATATAATTTTATCTGAAATTAAGTAAGGCTCTATTAATTTTATTATTTTAAATCTATTCTTTAATTCATTAAAAGTCTCTTCTAATCCTATATTTTCAGTACCGCCTTTTCTGTATCTTTTAATAAAGGCTCCTGAATGGCAAATGAGAGTTTTATCTTTCAAATATTTTAAGCCATTGCCATGGTCCCAATGGCCATGGCTTAATACAACAGTTTTCACTTCATCAATATTTATATTTAGCAATTTAGCATTTTGCAAAAAAATATTGGAATGCCCAACATCAAATAATATTTTTTGTTTATCATATTCTATTAAATATGATAAACCATGTTCTGCGGCACAAATTCCACCAGCTACATTTTCCGTTAAGATAGTGAGCTTCATTAACTTCCTTAAATTTAGTCGTATGCTAATCGAGTTTCTTTAGCTTTTAATGTTGGAGCAGTTAAATCATTCCATTTTTCGTTTTTCCAAGTTCCTAAATTTGTATGTGTCTCATAATATTTTTCTGGAATTGGATGAGTTCCTACAACAACTTTCATCCCATATTTTTCTGGAATAAATTTTTGGAAGTCTTCCAGATAAGGGCAAGGAGGATATCCAACAACCAACCCAGTAGCGAGATGAATAACTTCTGCTCCATTTTTTTTCATTTCTTCGGGAGCATATTCAATATTTCCACCTGGGCATCCGCCACAAGTTGTATAACCAACCAATTCAACATCTTCATCTTTTGAGTAAATATCAAAAGCACCTTCTCTATTGTACATTGCTCTAAAACATTTACCACCTGCGCATGTTTTATAACGATCGCAAATTATTATTCCAATTTTTGTTTTCTTTGTCATATTCTACTCAAGCTAATTTTATAAATTTAATGCTAATGCATACGCTTCGTGAATTGCTTCTTGTGCTTTACCCACTTTAAGAGCATCTCCAATTTTATAAATTGGAGTATTGCCTGTATATTCAAATGGAATGTAACTTTTCATTCCAGCGGCAATTACTATTTCATCTACATCATTAATTTCTTTTATAATTCCATCCCCTATAATAATTACTTTATTTCCATTAACTTCAACTACTTTATGGTTTGTAATTATTTCTGTTTTTTTCATTTGTAATTTTTTAATAGTCATTGCCTTTTCTATTATTTCCATATCACGAGCAATTTCATCAAGCATTTCAACAATAATTACATTGTTATTTCCATCCACCAATTTTGAAGCTACTTCAAGTCCAATAAGTCCGCCACCAACAACTAAAATAGTTTTATTTTTAGGTAATTGTGAATCTTCTAAAAACTCGGTCCAATAATATTTTTTTAATCCTTTTATTGGAGGAACAGATGGCACCGCACCTGTTGCTAAAATAATTCCATCGTACTTTTTATTTTCAAAATCAGCAGCCGTTGCAGTTTTGTTTATTAAATTTATATTTTGTTCTTTAATTTCATTTGTTAAATATTCCACTATTTCTTTCAGACTCTCCTTATTTGGTGGTAAATAAGCCAAATTAAATTGTCCTCCCAGTTCGTTTTTTTCAAAGAGATCAACAAGATGACCACGCTCTTTTAATGTGATTGCTGCTTCCATTCCAGCAAGCCCTCCTCCTATAACTGCATACCTTTTTGAAACTTTGGCTTTTTCCACTTCTGGTAATCCTGTGTTTACCAATGGATTAACTACACAGCCTAAACCTTTGCCTGCTTTAACTCCGCCTAAGCAACCTTCGGCACATGCTAAACAAGGACGAATATTACCATCAACTAACTTTAAATATTTACCTATAAAATTGTGATCAGCAATCATTGCTCTGCCAATAGCAATATAATAAGCTTGGAATTTATTTTTTATAAACTCTATATCTTTTTTTGAATTAATTCTACCAACAAATATTACTGGTACTTTTACGTTTTCCTTTATATTACTTGCTAATTCCCAAGTTTTCCCTTTAGGAACAAACATATGCTGGAAAAACCAAGGTGGTGTCGCGCAAGCTGAACCAGCAGAAACATGTATTGCATCTATTCCTTCAGTTTCTAATATTTTAGAAAATTTAATCATTTCATCTATGTGATAACCAGTTGGAATCATTTCATCGCCACTAATACGTGCAATAATAGGAACCTTAACTGCTTCTCTAACGGCTTTAAATACTTCTATTGGGAATTTTATTCTATTTTCAAAGCTTCCGCCATATTCATCTGTTCTATCATTTACATCTGAAGAAATAAATTGAGCAAGCAAATATCCGTGCCCAAATTGAATTTCAATAATATCAAACCCTGAAGCAACTGCTCTTTTTGAAGATTCTATGAACATCACTTTAACCTTATCCATCATTTCTCTGTTCATTTTAATTGGAGTTGCACCACCGTTTGGACAAGGGATATTGCTTGATGACCAGAAATAGTTTTCTGGAATTTTTGGGTTAGCCATTCTTCCAGCATGATTTATATTTGCTATAGCTTTTGCTCCATTTTTATGGATTAGTTCAGTAAACGATTTTAACCCTATAATTTTATTATCATTATCTATCCCAAGCTGAGTTGGTAACTCTCTTAATCCTGCATCCATATAAAGCGGTTCTATATTTACTGCTCCTATGTGTTTACTTCTCAAATCGTAGTAATGTAAGTGCTTTTCAGTAACAACTCCAGTACCGTCGCTATATCCAAGTTTTACTGGTGCTAGAATAAATTGATTTCTTAATTTTAACATAACTCCCTATTATTTTGTTATATAATTTTAATGACCTAAAAGAAGAATAGAACCACCAACTATTAATGCTACTACTATATTTACTGCTTTAACTGAAAGAAAGCTTAATTTAGATTCTGCTAATAATGGAATCATTCCATGTCCATCTTGTGAAATGGAGCTTGCAACAAGAACACTTAAAGGTATTGTTCCAGCAGCAAAAAGTGTTACAAAAATTAAATGTGGTCCTGATTCTGGAATAACCCCAATTAGCACAGCTATAATTAAAATAACAAACATATTATTTTCAATAAAGGAATTAATATCAAAATAATTCATAGCAAAATGAATTACAAAAAGCGTTCCAAAAGTCCATAAAAATATTCTTAGTATATGAACTTTTACAATATGATCCCAAAGATGTTCTTTAAGAAAATGCTCTGGTACTGTTAAAACAATAAATAAAGAAATTGAAACAACTGAAATAATTGTAATTTTAATCCAAAGTTCTGCATTGCCTGCTAGCATTCCACTTCCAACTGCTATCAAAAATATTGAAATTAAAACAACAATGTTAATTCTGTAAAAAGAAGGATTTTTTAATTGTGCAAAAATATTTCCCACTGTAAAGCATTCGCATTTTTCCTCTTCGTGAAGTGGAAATTTATTTTCAGCAAATTTGTCACTTAGTTTTGTGAAGTAGGGAATTTTATCCGCTAAATAACCACTTAAAACTCCAACTACTGAAATAAGTAAAGTTATACCTAATGCTTGCAAAGGAAACATTGCCAGCATTACAAAAGCTTCGTCACCACTAGTTGCAATCATTGCCGTTACAATTGCACCAAAAGAAATTAATCTGTGTGAATACAATGCTACTGCAGTAAAAGCTCCTAAACATCCAGGAATTGCCCCTAGAAACGCAGCAAATGCATATTGTTTCCACTTGCTTTGCGAAATATTATTTTGCCAGAGACCTTTTGTTTGAACATTAACATATTCAATAATTAGCATCATCACAAAGACAAAGCCTGTTATCATTAGTGCTTGTTTTACTATTGGCAAAACTTCAATTAGCATTTTAATCATTTACCCTTTCCATCCTAACATTTCCAATTCTATAAATTAGTCTTTTTCCAGAATAGTCATCAAATCAATTTTATACTTAAATTCAAATTCTTTTTTTAGACCTCTCCAAGCTGTTCTTCAAGCCGCACAACTTGTTCTTTCATTATTTTTAATTCATTTTCCAAAAATTCCTTTTGAGATAGATTTGCATTATTGGCATTTGAATTTAGTTGCATTCCATATCCAAATCCAAATCCTCTTCCAAAACCATTTCCTCTGCCATAACCACATCCTCGCCCATAACCTGAATTAAATCCTCTATTAAAACCTCTTCTTTCTTGAATTCCCATTCCTCTTCCTGTCATTGGTCCCATTCCACTTGGTCCCATTTGATTTCTATTTGGCATTTTATCCTCCATGCTTAATTATTAATAACACAACTATCACATACACCGTAAAATTCAATAATATGTTTTGTAATTTGAAACTTATGTTTTTTACTTAACTGTTTTTCAAGTTTTGTAATAAATTTAAATTCTTCATCAATAAAATCAGTATAGTTAATTATCTTTTTGCAATTATGACAAATCAAATGATGATGGTGCCCAATTCCATCTGGATGATCAATTAATTCATATCTTGCTTTACCTTCGCTAAAATCAAATTTATGAACAACTCCCCACTCAACCAATAAATCTAAAGTACGATAAACAGTCATCATCCCTATTGATGGATAATTTTCATGAACTTGTAAATAAATTTCCTCCACTGTTGGATGATTCATGTTTTGGCTTAATATACTTAAAACTGCTTTTCTTGGGGCAGTTAGTCGAAAACCTTTTTCAGCAAAATTTTCGTTTAGTTTTGAATTTATTTTTTCAATATTTGTCATTTTACACTTATGTTAATGATAACCATTATCAATATAACTAATAATATAAAAAAACCCAAATCCATAGTGTTGGATTTGGGTTAAAAAACAATTTTGAATAAATCTAAACCTTGTCGCCAAAATTTTTCATAAACTGAGTTCTTTCGTATTGTTCAAGATTTCCCCACCATCATATGACTTATTGCGTTTTAATTCATCAATTGATTTGTAGCTCTTATTTTTGCATCCATGATTCAAGTTTAGTTAATATTTTGCCAATTTGTTCATAGCCATTTAAGTATATAGTGGATGCTCCTTGCACAGCATCTGCACCAGCAAGTATTACCCTCTCAATCATGAACAATGGTTGAGGCAACTATGCTACAATTATTTTCTTCCTCTGCTTTTAATTGACTTGATAAAATTGAAACCCAACGTAGAGAAAGTACAATATCACGTGGCGAACTATATACATAATTCTGTGTCATTCTTTCAGTTTCAATATCAAAATCTTGAGTAAAGAATTTGTTGAATACAACTAAACCAGCGATTGAAATTGTTGCTAAGTATCCAGTGCTACAATTCTATCCGATACCGTTGGTCAGTTAAATTTTCTAACAACTGTTAAAATTACAGCAGCCAATATTATAATTAACCTTATTAAATCTAAATAATTGTACCATTTAAATATTTCTTTAATATGCTTTCAAATTCAGCGCCAATCTGATTAAGAATAATCTCTTGGTCATTTGATATAACGTCAATCCAATGTATAAATAACTCAGCACTAATAACATCAATAGTAAGAGTTCCAGCTGTTAGATTTATTGCATTTGCAAGAAATACTTTAGCCGTGTCGTTTTTTAAATGTGTTTTATAAGTTACAATGCCTGGATTGATTGGTTATTTAGGACTTATTACTTGGAGTAAAATTTCAAAGTTTGTTTTATTAATGCGATTAGGAAAACAAAAATAAATTTTACAATATTAAACAGCTTCTTTGGTTTAAAAAAATGAAAGCCCATATTTAGTGAAAGTCTTAAATGAAAATGAAACAATTATTAAGCTTACTATGCTCTAACAATTAATTCTTGTGGGTTCAACGAAGTTGTAAAACCTAACCAGATGAGGAATAGGACACCAAATGTAAATAGAAATCTATTCATTATTTTATATATTTCTAAATTGTTTTATGAAATTTTATATTATAGATATGCAAAATTTTTTTATATCAGTTGTCATGCAAAGTATTTTACAAATTATTATTAGAAAAGAGACATTAACCTTTTAGGCTATAAACGAAATATTTTATTTGCCAAATATAAATTGATAAATTAATTAGACGAGTTATCTAATATTATATTTTGCACGACATATTTTTGATTTTAAGCATTTTTATCAAATAAAAAACAAGATATTATATACATGATTAATAAGTTATTTTTTAGGCATCTCCTTAATATCTGCCTTTAATTTTAGCAATTCTTTTATTTTTTGTTCTAGCAATTTATTTTGGTTATCAAGCTGTTCAATTTTATTGTCTGTTTCTGTTTTGCTCCAATAGCCACGTTCTTCAAAATATTTCTTAAACAACCAGTTATGTTTTAGTGCTTCCATATTTTCTGAAAACGAAATTAAACCAATTTTTGCAGCTTCAGTTGTTGCAGTTAAATTATTTACCATAACTCTTAGTGAGTCATATGAATCATTATCATTAATTAATTTTCCAATTGAGCCGTCACCATTTTCTACTCTAGTTACAATTTTTTTAACTGCCACCATAGTAGTATCAATATCTTTAAATACTTTGCTTGCTGTACCATTTGTTTCGACAATAAGTTCAGATATTTGACCCATTTTAGCAGTAATTAAATCTAAACTTACTTTAGCACTTGAAGTTACATCCACAGCAGCCGTGTAGAGGTCATCATTATTTACAAGTTTTCCAATTGAACCATCGCCTGCATTTACTTTCTGCACAATATCAGCAAAATCTTTTGTAATATTTTTAATATAAATTATAATTGATTGTGTGTCTTCTATAACTTGAGTAATGTTTAGCGGAGTTTTTGATTTAATGAAACTTCCTTCTTCAATAATTGATTGATTCTGTGATCCAGGAGTTATGGAAACAACTTTTTTGCCAACTAATCCTTCTGTAACAATTGATGCTTCGCTATCTAATCTAATAAAGTGCTGAAGTGTTTTTTCGATATGCATTTTTACAATAACAGTTCCGGCAGAATCGCCCTCAAGAACAATATTGCTCACACTTCCAATTGTGTATCCACTTAATCTAACAGGAGCCCCGGTTTTTAATCCCTCAACATTTTCAAACCGAGAATTAACAACAATAGTCTCCACAAAAAGTGATTCTTTATTTCCAATAGTAAAAATGGAGATTACTATTAGTAAACTTCCAATGAAAATAAAAATTCCTAATCGTGCCCCTTCAAAACTTTTAAACATATTATTCTCCTAACAAAAAACAAGCAACTAATTACTCTTTAATAATTTCATTGCTAAAAAAGTTTCTTAATAATTTATTATCTGACGAAGTTAATTCTTTTATAGTTCCTTCTTTTATAATTGAAGCATTACTAATAACAATAGCTCTATCAGCAATTATTTCTGCGCAAAGTAAATCGTGCGTAACAACAATTGCAGTCATATTTAATTTTTTTTGCAACTCTAAAATAAGAACACTAATTTCTTTTGATGTAATTGGGTCCAATCCAGTTGTTGGTTCATCGTACAACATAATTTTGGGGTCCGTAATAATTGCACGTGCCAACCCAATACGCTTTCTCATTCCACCGGAAAGTTCAGAAGGCATTTTGTCGATAGCACTTTCCAAACCAACCATATTAAGTGTTGAAATTACTTTATGATCTAGTTCTTCTTTAGAAAAATAATAATTCCGAATTAATGGAAATTGCAAATTTTCTCTCACAGACATAGAGTCATACAATGCAGCGCCTTGAAATAAAAACCCCATCGATTTTCTAATTTCATTTAATTCATTTGTGGGTAAATTTAAAATACTTTTACCATTCAATAAAATATCACCCCCGTCGGGTATTAATAACCCAACAATGCATTTTAAAAGCACACTTTTCCCAGTTCCACTCTGACCAAATACAATAAAATTTTCACCTTCAAAAACATCAAGTGAAATTTTATTAAGAATCCTTAATTCACCAAAACTTTTTTCTAAATTTTTTATTTCAATAATTGGTTTTTTCATTCTAATTTATCATCCTATTGAAGGCCAAAGCCAAACTGTAATTTTAACCATCACCATATCAACAAGTAGAATTAACAATGAAGCCATAACCACTGCAGTAGTTGAAGCGCGCCCAACGCCTTCTGTTCCGCCATCTGCTGTATATCCTTTATATGCACCAACAATTCCTACAATATATCCAAAAAAATAAGTTTTTATTAAAGCAGGAATAAAATCACCAAAAGCAATTGAGGAAATTACGGCATTCATAAAATAAATTAGACTCATATTGTCAGTCATAATAACGGCAATAAATGCACCGATAAGGGAAATCATTATTACATATATAGTTAAAATTGGCAAAATAAAAGTTGTTGCAATCACTCGGGAAACAACAAGATACTTAAATGGATTAATCGCTGAAACTTCCATTGCATCAATCTGCTCACTTACACGCATCGAAGATATTTCCGCACCAATACCCGAACTTACTCTTCCAGCAAATATTAATGCCGTAAGTATTGGAGCTAATTCCCTAATTATGGAAAGCGAGACCGTTGCAGGAAGAAAATCCGTTGCTCCAAATCTTTCTAAAACTGGATATGATTGTAACGCAAGCACAAATCCTAAAATAAATCCCATAATACCAACAATAGAGAATGTTTTAACGCCCAATTCACTCATGTGTTTTTTAATTTGTTCAATATCAACTGGAAGTGTGAAAAGCTGTTTAAAAAATTCAATATTAAAAACCGTTAGTCCACTGATATTTACAAAAAAACTTTGAAGTTTCTCGTTAAAATTGGCATTACGCTTATATGTGATTTTAGGTATATTCATTATTATTTATATAAATTTGAAAATAAAGATAGCAATTAGTGAAGAATTGTAAAAACTATTTCTGATATTTACTTAGTAAAAAACTCACTGTTTAAATTTGAAATCATTATATATTTTATACTATAAAAAACATGTTTTATCAATTTAGTTACATTTTTATAACAGTTGCTTATAGAATTGTTTAAAGAGGTTTATTACATAACCACTAGTATTTAAAACATGGTTATGTAATCAATTAAAAGATAAATATTTGAATATCCATTCACTTCTCTTCAATTTAATGAATAAAAACTCAAATAGTTGTTTAATTGTTGTGCTTAGTATCTAATATTCCTTTGAATAAGAACACTATTTTGCTATTTTTGTGGTCAATTTTTTAATTTTAAAATGAATATTTATGAAACGTACATCATAAAATTGTGATGTTAATTTAGTTTCAAAAGAAATAAGTGTAGGATTAATACAATGAAATTTAACAGAAGAACTCACACATGTGGGGAATTAAGAGAAGAAAATATTGGGGAAAAGGTAATTCTAAATGGTTGGGTTGACAACAGACGCGATCTTGGCGGTGTAATTTTTGTCGATTTAAGAGACCGATATGGAATTACCCAAATTGTATTTGAACCCCATTATAATGTTGAATCGCATAAAGAAGGTTCCGCATTGAGAAGTGAATTTGTTGTAGCAGTAGAAGGTACTGTTAGAAAACGACCTGATAACACTGAAAATTTATCAATTCCTACTGGCTTAATTGATGTTATGGTTGACAAAATTATAATTCTTAATGAAGCAAAAACTCCTCCATTTCCTATTCAAAAAAGTGAAAATGTTAATGAAGACATCAGACTTGAATACCGCTATTTAGATTTACGAAGTGAAAAAATGCAAAAAAATCTAATAATGCGCTCTAAAATGTATAATACTGTTCGAAATTATTTTAATGATAATGGATTTCTAGAAATTGAAACTCCTTATTTAATGAAATCAACTCCCGAAGGTGCTCGCGATTTTCTTGTTCCAAGCCGAATTCATCGTGGAAAATTTTATGCTTTACCTCAATCTCCACAAACATACAAACAGCTATTAATGGTTTCTGGATTTGATAAATATTTTCAAATAGTTAAATGTTTTAGAGATGAAGATTTACGTGCCGACCGACAGCCAGAATTTACTCAAATAGACATTGAAATGTCTTTTGTTGACCAAGAAGATATTTTTCAAATGGTTGAAGGTTTAATGGTTAAACTTTATAAAGAAACTAAAAATTCTGAAATTGAAACTCCAATTAGAAGAATGGATTTCCACGAAGCTATGGAAAAATATGGAAGTGATAAACCTGATCTTCGTTTCAATTTGGAAATGAAAACACTTAATCATGTTTTTGAAAACTCTGAATTTAGAGTATTTAAAGATGCAATTGAATCCAAAGGAATTATAAGTGGCTTGGTTGCAGAAGGTTGTGGCGATTATACAAGAAATCAGCTTGATGTAATAACAAATTTTGTTAAACAACTTGGTGCAGGTGGTTTAATTTGGATGCGAGTAACTGAAGACGGGTTGGATGCCCCTGTTGCTAAATTTATGACTGATGACGAAAAACAAGGAATAATTGATAATTTGGGTGCAAAGCCAGGTGATTTATTATTTATTATTTCAGGACCAAAAATGAAATCACTTTCGATTATGGGCTTTTTACGTCTTGAAATGGCAAAAAGATTAAATTTAATTAAACCAGATACAAAACCATCACTTCTATGGGTTACAAACTTTCCTCTTTTGGAATGGGATGAAGATACAAAGCGTTTTTATGCAATGCACCACCCATTTACATCTCCAAATTTGGATGAAGTAGATAAATTGGAAACAGATCCTGGAAGTGTTAATGCTAGAGCATATGATTTAGTTTTAAATGGCAATGAAATTGCCGGAGGCTCAATAAGAATTCACAATTCAGAATTGCAATCACGGATGTTTGATGCTTTAGGCGTTTCTAAAGAAGAAGCTGAAACTAAATTTGGTTTCTTAATGAATGCTTTTAAATATGGCGCTCCACCTCATGGAGGTATTGCTTTTGGATTTGATAGACTTGCAATGCTTTTTGCTGGTGAAGATTCAATTAGAGATGTAATTGCTTTCCCTAAAACAAGTAGTGCATCCTCATTAATGGATGATTCTCCTTCTTTTGTTGACGAAGAACAACTTAAAGAATTGTTTATTAAAATAAGATAGATTAACTCTTATTCCAGTCTGTACATACAAGAATATGTGCAGACTGGAATTACCCTAACAAACAATCCAACCACGCAAGTAAATATTACCTTTTGTGTAATATTTACACGTAAATACTACCTTGTAATTTCTTAACATGTAATTATTACATGTTTTATTTTAATATTTATAAAATATCCTTATAATTTATTAATCATTTATTCTTATTAGCATTCAATTTTCTTTTTAAATTTCTATTTTTGAAAAAAAACAAACTAAAATTACTCTATATTAAAAAATAAATACACTTTATTAATTATATTTTGTTTCAAATCGAAATATTTGGTAATATATTTATTAAACTGGCATCAAATTTGTCTTGTTACGATAAAACAAAAAACTAAAGGAATTTGATGGGACAACAGCAACTATTACTTATTGTGCTTGGCATTATTATTGTCGGTGTAGCAGTTGTAGTTGGTATCAATCTGTTTACTGCCAATGCAATTGAAGCAAAAAGAAATAACGTAACAAATGATCTTATACATCTTGCAAGTGAAGCTCAAAAGTTTTACAAAACTCCAACTGCTTTGGGGGGTGGTTCTAATAAATTTACTGGTTGGGATATACCTGAATTACTAAAAACAAACGCAAACGGAAATTTTGTAGCAACTGTTTCTGAAAATAATGTTGTAATAATAGGAGTTGGTAACGAAGTTGTACAAGGAAACGATTCAGTTGAGGTTAAAATAACTGTTTTGCCTACTGAATTTAATGTAGAAATAATAAATTAAAAACAAATAACATTCTTTAACAAACAAAGGAGAAACAAATGGGACAACAACAATTATTACTTATCGTTCTTGGAGTAATTATAGTAGGTATTGCGGTAGTTGTAGGTATTAATGTATTTACAGCAAGCAGCGTTGAAGCCAATAAAAGTGCTTTAGTAGCTGACTTACAAACTATTGGCTCAATGGCTCAACAATATTACAGAAAACCTGCTGCAATGGGTGGTGGCGGAAACACATTTACTGGTTGGACAGTTCCTACATCATTGGATTCAACTGCTAACATGGGTGCTGCTGTTACTGCTACTGTTGCTGCACAACAAGTTACTTTACTTGCAACTGGTACAGAAAATGGCGCTAATGGAAGTAAAATTACAGTTCAAATGGTATTTTCACCAAATGCTATTACTGCTACTACCTTTCCAAATCCATAATAGTTAGAAATTTAATTATTCTAATTAGTTTTAGGCTAACAAACTGAAAATGTTTGTTAGCCTTTTTTATTTTAAAATATAATTCGTTTCTTATTACATACTCCGTTAGGAGTTTAATTTTAATAGGCAATATTTAAAACAAAACCAGAACCCGTTTGCGTGTTCAAATTTTTGCAATATTCCATCAAAATAAAAGGCAATCCATGTAATAAAACAACAGTAACGATAGTTCTAATATTTCACTTTCTTCAAATAAGCGAAGTTGCTTGCCGGCTGTTTTGGGACGTTTATTTATTTCTTACCTTTTATCATTCTGCGAGGTGAATCCCAATACTATGCTTGATAACTGCCTTCTGCTATTTCTAAGCCTTCATCCAGTTTTAAGCATGTTTTCTTATAGGACATGGCTAATTTTATTGGTCTGTAAAACGTTGCTGCAATGATATAGTTTACGACTTTTAATCGACCTTTCTCCAAATATTCTAAGTTTTTTTTTGCATATAATCCGCTGTCTGCTCTTAAGTGACCTATGCTCTTTACTTTCATTTTTATTAATGTATCTTCTAAAAAACCAAAATAATTGTTTGCAGTGTAACTATCTCTGAGGCGTAACAATAAATTAGATAGGCTAAGTATTCTATCTCTAAATTTGTCTGCAAGCCACGTGCTAAATTCATTTTCAAATTCGGATTTATATTTTTTACCTAATTCAAGATATTCACTATATGAATTATGATAAATAGAAGATTCTGCTGAATTATCTGAAAAATCAAGAATGAAGGAGTAATGTACATTGGTAGCAACACGATAATATGGTTTTTCGCTGTCGAGTACAATTCCTCTACATTTTTTTAACAACTGTAGCTAACAATTTATAAGTTACTCAGCCAGCTTAACTTCAACATCAAAATTTAATCTTTTAATTCCGGTTCTATTTAACCCTTGTTTACCAGCTCCATTTCCACGACCTCCACCCATTCCTTTACGACTTCCTTGACCGTCCGATGTTTCACTATCCATCGGAGCATCATTTTTCATTTCGTCTTTATCAAATTCCCCACTTACAAAGCCAATTTTAATTTTTTCGTTTGGAAAAACATTAATTGGAATTTGCGCTAAATTATTATTCCCAATTGGAATTTTTGCTTCGTAAACAAATTGCTGATTTTGTACTCCAATTTTAATTTGATATCCATCATTGCTACCTATGGGAGAAGCAAAAAGAATTTCTTCATCCTCATTTACAATGGAATACTCACCTTGGTTTTGCATCATTGTCTTTACGGTTACTTCAAAATCTGTTTTCTCATTCTGCTCTCTATTCTTTCCCATTAAACTTCTTGGTGCTACTTTATCCATTCTTTTAGGAAATTGCAGACCAACCATTTGCTCACCATTTTCTGGCTGAAACCACACTGTTAAACCAAGTGATAAAATTTTCATTACGCCCGCTTTATCTGCCGAAACAAAACAGATGTAAAGATTTTTATCATCATTTTGAAATCCAATAGCCGCACGTTCATTTTCAATAAATTTTAACTTTCCACTCCATTCATCTTGATTTCCATCAACAACAATTTCCGTTTCAGCCTGCCTACTTTGAATCATCTTAGATGAACTGCATCCTATAAAACTTAATAAAAACAGTCCAGAAATTATTACAATTTTAATGTTCATTTTTTTTCCATTGTTCTAATTCTTTGCAAACTCATCACTATTTTACAAATAAAACGCATTATAAAATTACTCAATTGTATATCTTTAGGCATGGGTTTTTCCACAAATCTGAATTTTAATTATCATCTAATTTACAAAAAGTTGTATTGTTTAATATAATATTAAATAATGCCTTTTTATTTGTTAAAATATTTTTTATTTTTTATTCACTCAATAATTATGAAGATGTAGTATGGGTAAATTAAAAAGTAATCTCTCTGGCTCAACATTTAATTTTATAAACAAAATTAATCAGGCAAACAAGAAATACCTTAATTTTGCAAACAAAAGAAAATTTCCTAAAATATTTAGAAGCAAATTTTCACTACCAATAATAGTTTTATTAGCAATATTTGTAGTGCTTTATCTATCCACAAGCTCATCAATTGATTCAAATATTCCAACATTTACGGTAAAAAAGAATGTGTTTTTAGTTTCAATTACCGAAAGTGGAGAAATGTCAGCAAAAAGTTCAATAGCAATTTCCGCTCCAAGAGTTAGAGGTGTTTTGAAAATTGTTCAGTTGGTACCAGAAGGTGAATATATTAAAGCTGGAGAAGTTGTCGCAAAATTTGACCCTACTGAAGCGTTGGCAATTGTAAAAAATGTTGAAGCACAATTGGAAATATCTCGTTCTAATAAGGATAAATTATTAGCCAATCATCAGTCACAAATAGCTCAAATGGAATCGGATTTAAAAAGTGCTGAGCTTAGCTTTGAATTATCGAAGTTAAGCATGGAACAAATGAAATTTGAAGCTGAAGCAAAAAGAAGAGAAGCTGAACTTCAGCATAGGAAAAATGAATTGAATTTTCAAAAAATAAAACAAACCTTTGAGTCTAATAGAATAATTCAAAAATCTGAATTAGAAAACATGAATGTTGAAATTAGGCAAAAAAATAACGACTTGGAAAAAGCAAAAAGAGACTTGGATGATCTTACACTAATTTCATCCAGCGAGGGTTTAGTTGTTTATGGAAATAACTGGAACAATCAAGGTCAAAAGTTTCAAATTGGTGATCAACCTTGGCCAGGACAAGGAATAGTTACTTTACCTGATTTATCAAAAATGGAAAGCCGAACTTTTGTAAATGAAGTTGATATAAGTAAAGTCAAAATTGGTCAAAAAGTCCTGGTAAAACTTGATGCTTTTCAAGACAGTTCTTTTATTGGCACTATTTCAAAAGTTGCAAAATTGGGAAAACAAAAAGATAGTCAATCAACTATAAAGGTATTTGATGTTTTTATTGATATAGAAGGTGCCTCAGAAATATTAAAACCTGGAATGACAACAAGCAACAAAATAATTATTAATGAAATTAAAAACAAAATTTTTATTCCACACGAGGCTTTATTTGAGGATGGAGAAAATTTTATTGTTTACAAAAAAAATGGCTCTAGCTTTGATGAAGTTAATGTTACAATTGGTGAAAAAAGTGATGATTTTGTAGTTATTGAAAGTGGTCTTGAAGACAGAGATGTTGTAGCATTAATAGATATTAACAATGATACTTCTGCTGACGATTTATCAAAAGATAGTTCAGTTCAAATGCCAGAAAATGGGAAATAGTTGAAAAAGCTAGATCTTTTTAAAATAGGACTTGAAGAATTAAACGCCAATAAACTGCGAACATTTTTAACAATGTTGGGCATTATATTTGGAGTTGCTTCTGTAATAGCAATGCTTTCTATTGGTGAGGGTGCTAGGAGAGAAACATTAGAACAGATTGAGCTTTTGGGCTCAAATAACATAATTATAAAATCTGAAATGTCTGAAGTTAACGAAAAAGAGCCAACTTCATTTTCGCCTGGATTAACTTTAGATGATTTAACTGCAATAAAAAATATCTGTCCATTTATTATTTCTCTTACTCCGCAAAGAGAATCTCTTGAAAAAATTGTATATAAATCCAATATCCTTGAAGCAAATATTATTGGAACTACCACCAACTATCCTACCACTTTTAATTCCAACTTAGAGTCTGGTAATTTTTTCAATAAACAGCATATGGAAAGATACGCTAACGTATGCGTAATTGGTGCGGATATTAAAACACAACTTTTCAAATATAAAGACCCGATAAATGAAAAAATTAAAATTGGTGATTTTTGGTTTACTATTATTGGAGTTATTTCAGCAAAAAAAAATTTAGTGGAAAATACACCAAGTACCAACTTCAGAAATTTTAATCAGGATGTTTATATTCCACTTTCTACCATGAATTATAAAATGGATAAATATATTGATCCTTCAAAAAGGAATGAAATCAATTGGCTGGATATAGGAAAAATTGCAAATGCAATTGATAGGAAAACAATTAATCAGTTAACTGTTAAAGTTACTGGTGATGATAAAATTGTAATTGTTGCTGGCATTATAAAAAGAATTCTTACAAGAAAACATTACGCCGTTTTAGATTATAGAATAATTATTCCAGAAGAGATAATGGCTCAAAAGCAAAAAACTCAAAATATTTTTAACATTGTTATGGGCGCAATTGCTGGCATTTCTCTTTTAGTTGGTGGAATTGGCATTATGAATATTATGCTTGCAAATATTATGGAACGTACTAAAGAAATTGGAATTAGAAGAGCTGTTGGTGCAACAAGGCAAAATGTTCTAAATCAATTTATTTTTGAGGCTTTAACAATTAGCTTTATTGGTGGTTTACTTGGCATTCTTACTGGATTTATACTAACATCAATAATTTCAAACTATGCCGATTGGCGGACAATAATAACTCCTTCTTCAATAATTCTTGCATTTTTTGTTTCAGTAATGGTTGGATTTATTTTTGGAAGTTATCCTGCAAAAAAAGCGGCAGAAAAAGATCCCATTGATGCTCTTCGTTATGAATAATTTATTGGTTTAAAATGAAAAAAATTCTTCAAATAACTATCATGTTTTTAATTCCCAGTTTTTGCTTTGCACAGGAAATTTTTACGCTAGAAAAATCTATTAATATTGCATTGCAAAAGAGTTTTGGAATTAAAAATGCTGAATACTCTTTATTGGCTTCCGAAAAAAGTTTGGAAGCTTTTAAAGCAAGTCTTTTTTCTAAACTGGATTTAGAATTTGATATACCAAGTTATTCAAAGAGTCTAGTTAGTCAGTTTAATCCAGCAGAAAGTAAAGAAGAATTTTATGAACTTGGTAGTTCCAGAATTGAAGGGCGGCTTAGTTTAAATCAGCCTTTAATCTTTTCTAATGGAAATATTAACGTTGTGGGAAGAATATTTGGCAGAGAGCAATTTGGGACAAATCTTGATTTAACTAAAGATTATTATACAAACGTTTCTGTGTCATTAAACCAACCTTTATTTACGTTTAATACACAATGGGCTAACTTAGAGCGTTCAGAAATAAATCTTAAAAAAGCAGCAAGAAATTATACATATGCCGAACAGAATTTAATTTATGATGTTAAATCTGCTTTCTATAATTTATATAGATTAAAAGAAAGCTTATCAATTACACAAGAAAAAGTTAAGCAAAACGAGGAATCATACCAAACTGCGCAAAATAAATTTTATGCTGGATTAATTGCAGAAGTTGAAGCACTTCAATTGGAAGTGGATTTGGCAGCTAGTAAAAATGATCTTCTAAACTCAAAACGCACTTTTGAAGAGGGGAAAAACAATTTTAAAATCCTTCTCGGTTTAGAACTTGAAAATGATATTGATATAATTTCCAACCTTTTATATGAACCTTTAGTTATTGATGATAGCGTTGCAATTGCAAGTGCTTTGAAAAATAGATCGGATTTATTAAACCAAGAAAATGATATTTACCTTTCAAAACTAAATGTTAATGAAGTTGATTCACGAAAAAACATTAAAATTGTCCTTAATGCAAGATATGGAATTAGCAATAACGATTCTGAATTTCAAACACTTTTTGATAAACTATTAGATGATATTTATGTAGCACTTACTTTATCAGTTCCTGTCTGGGATTGGGGAAAAACTTCTAGAGATGTAGAAGTTGCTGAAACGAATTTGCTGATAGAAAAACTTGCATATCAATATTTGGAAAAGACAATCAAAAATGATGTTATTGCAACTATTAATAAAATTAATTCGGCAAAAGCCCGAGTTGAAGTATTAAGTAAATCAGTAGAAATTGCAGAAAAAAGTTATAACATTTCTGTAGAAAGATTTAAGTCTGGAACAATTTCAAGCTTTGATTTAGCTCAAATGCAGCTTAGACTTACGGAAGCAAAAAATAATAGTATTGGTGCTTTAATTGATTACAATCTTGCCGTTGCTGATTTAGAAAGAAAGACTTACAAAAAGTATCAATAATATTTTTTTTGTGTTTTAGTATTAGCATATATTTTATGATTTTTAAATATTTCCTTAAATTTTCACACTGCGAAAATTTAATATTGCTCAATCTCAAAATATTTCTTACCTTATAAGAACCTCGAAGTAATTCTCTTTAAAACATTAGGGAGGAAAAAATGAAACCATTAAAATTTTCAAGAAAAGCATTTATTCCTACAGTGCGATACTTGGCACATTTATTTAGTATCCTATTAATTTTTGTAGTTATTTTGCTTGCACTTGGAGAAACATTTCCAAACTCATTTAACTTAACAAGTAGGGAGTTTTTGTTAACTACATCGTTGTTTGTAATATTAGCAGGACTTTTTTCTGCTTGGAAATGGGAAGGAATTGGCGGTGCTTTAATTATTGTTGGATTTTTAGTTTTTATAATTATTAATGCCATTTTCTCTGATTATCTAAAATTAGGAATTTTCTTTCTGCTTTTTCCACTCACTGGACTTTTGTATTTAGTCTGCTGTTTTAGCGAAAGTAAACCAAAGCATAGAATATTAAAAAAATTTTAAGATTTTGTGTCACGTCCAGATAATCATTTTAGATAAATCACCTAAATGTGAATGGGGGAAGGCATTTGATTACATTTAAATAGTTGTTTAAATTTCATTTTAAAATAACTATTTATTGAAAATTATTGCTAAAGACACTTACAAAAATATTAAACCGCCCTTGTCCTATAATTGAATCTTCCAAAGACAAAGTTGTACTAGCAATAGGTTTTGGATTCTTTATTTTCATTTTCCTTTCGGTATTTCAACCATTTGGTCTGGATAAAGTTGAAAAATACAAATATTTATATTTTTCTGGTTATGGAGTTATTACAAGTTTTGTTATTCTTTTTAATGGTTTTGTTTCCATGAACTTATTTAAGGATTTTTTTTTACCAGAAAAATGGAATATCTGGAAAAGCTTTGTGCATAATTTTATAATGATTATCCCAATTGCAATTCTTAACTGGATATATTTCCAATCAGTAGAAAAGCCAGTGGATTTGGATTACTCCATTACTAATTTTCTATTTATGACTATTGCCGTTGGATTTTTGCCCAGTTTATTTTTAGTTTATTTTTTTGAACTAAGAATGCGTCACTCAAACGAGAATCTTTCTGCAATAGTTAACAAGCAACTTGAATCAAAACTCAATAATAATCTGGAAGTAGAAAACATAAATATTATATCACAGAATATTTCTATATCAATTCCTCAAAATAATTTTTTGTGTATAAAATCGATGGGCAATTATATTACTTTATATTTCACTGAGGAGAATAACCTGAAGAGAGAAATTATTAGAACAACTATGAAAAAAATTGAAGAGGATTTATACGAGAATAAAACTATAATTCGCTGTCATAAATCATATTTTGTAAATATAAATCAAGTTACAAAAACTTCTGGAAATGCCCGTGCGCTATATTTGCATATGGATGCTCTCGATTTTCAAATTCCAGTTTCTCGTAATTTTTCTCAAGAAATAAATTTTGGAACAATCTAAAATCCCATTCGTCCCAAATCTCGCTAATTGAATTATTATTTGTCTTTTCATCACAAAATCATTGCTGTTTATCACAATCAACTTCATTTTAAATAATAAGCATTTACTTTTGTATGAAATAATTTTTAGAAACTGGAGAATAAATGAAGTTAAAAATACTGGTGTTGGTTTTATTAATATCAAATCTTAGTTTTGCCCAAACTGGGTCGCTTTCCGGCAAAGTAATTGATTCATCAACAAAAGAAGCTTTAATTGGAGCAAACATACTAATTACCGAATTGGAAAATGTTGGAGCTGCTACAGACATTAATGGCAATTTTGAATTTAATGTCCCAGTCGGTTCATATTCAATAAAAGTTTCACTAATTGGATTTGAAACTGTTATTAAAACCGATATAATTATAAAAACCAAAAGTCAGACTTATATTGATGTTCAACTCTCTCCAACAACTTTAAAAATGGATGAAGTGACTGTAACTGCAGATTATTTTGACAAAGCAGTAATTGAAAATAATTTAAGCACAATTGCACTTGGAGTTGAAGAAGTTCGTCGTTCTCCTGGTTCTATGTCTGATTTTCAAAGAATTTTGCAAGGCATGGCTGGCGTTTCATTTTCTAACGACCAAACAAATGAACTTCTTGTCCGTGGCGGTTCACCAAACGAAAATTTAACAATTTTTGATAATATGGAGCTGCATTCCACAAATCATTACCCAAACGAGTTTAATTCCGGTGGTCCAATTAATATGATAAATACTGAACTAATCCAGGATATACAGTTTTCAACAGGTGGATTTATCTCAAAATTTGGCGATAAAATGTCCTCTGCTATGAATATTAAAACTCGAGACGGAATTACATCACAGCCATTTGTTGGTGAAACAAATATTTCTATGGCTGGAGTTGGTGCCACACTTGAAGGAGCAATTGATAATGGCAATGGTTCGTGGTTAATATCTGCAAGAAAAAGCTATATTGATTTAATTGCAAAATCTTTTGGATTAACTGCAATTCCAATTTATTACGATGCTCAATTTAGATTTATGTACAATCTTTCAAACAAGCATAAGCTTTCCTGGTCTGGAATTTATGGAAATGATAAAATAAAATTTGATGGTTTGCCTGATAATATTTATGAAGAAAAAGCTAATCAAATAGATTCTGTTGATACACAAATTATTGATGTTCATCAAAATCAATGGGCAAGCGGAATTTCATTGAACAGTGTTTGGTCAAAAAATCTTTTTTCAGTAATAACACTTTATGCTAATAATTATCATAACGAAGTTGATTTTGGATACAGTTATACTGAGCGCCAATTTGATGGTGATGGTAGTATTTCTGATTCCAAAGTTTTGAACTCAAGATATATCTACTCTAATAAAAGTGATAACCTTGAAACTGCTCTTAAAGCTCAATTTGGTTGGTCAATTTCAAAAATAAATAGACTGGAATTTGGTGGTCAATTGAAGTTTGGTGGTTATGAGCAATCTGCTTTTATTGATGCAGATACTGTTAGATTTGATACCAATAATGATGGAGTTCACGAAACTTCAATTATTCAAAAAGCTGCAAACTTAACTACAAACCTTGATTTATTAAATCAAAATAAATCATATCTATTTGTTAATGATAAACTTAACTTCTTTTCTGATAGATTAATTCTTAATATAGGTGCAAGATATGATGTATTTACATACTCAAATGCTGCCAACGTAAGCCCACGCTTTTCTGCTTCTTATTATTTAATTCCACTAATAACAAATATTAATTTTGCATATGGGGAATATTATCAAACTCATTCTTATCCAACTTATGGTGATAGATATCAGACAAACGAAAATCAATTTTTGAAAAACAGTCACTCACGTCATTTCATTTTAGGCGTTGAACACATTTTGGATGATGGGTTAAAATTAACAGTAGAAGGATTCTATAAAAAATATAACAACATACCTGTTAGCGAAAATTTTGTTCATCAAAGTGATCCAACTTTCCGTTCGGAAAAGCAATTAAACGTTGGGAAACAAAATGTTTATGGAATTGATTTTATGCTACAGCAAAAACTTGTGAAAGATTTGTATGGAACTTTAAGCTTTTCACGCACTTGGACAGAGGTTGAAGATCCAAGAATAGACATGGAAGGTAAAAGTTATGTATCTGATTATGATTTCCCTTATGTGTTAAATATTATTATTGGTAAACGTTTTAGTGATGCGCGTAAAACTTTAGACAAACTTCCAGCTATTTTAAAATACACAACTTACCTTTTACCAATTTCAGATGATATGGAATTGAGCTTGAAATGGAGATATGCTAGTGGAAAACCTTATACTGAAATGGTTTACACAACTAGTGAACAACACAGAGTTGGCGGTGTAACTTGGACTAAAGGGGCATGGCAAGCAAATGAAAACATTAATGGAATGCGCTATCCCGATTATCATCGATTAGATTTTGGATTTAATAGCAGATTTAATTTTAGCACTTGGAATTTAGTGATAAATCTTTCCTTCCAAAATATTTACAACAGAAAAAATATTGCAAACTATCAATACAATTCAGATGGAACTATAGATAATGTTTATCAATTTTCTATTCTTCCAGTTCTTGGTTTAGATATTGAATTTTAAATAAAAAAAAGGGGTTGAAGATTATCAACCCCTTAAAATAATTTTATAACATCTTAATTTATTAGTTCACCCTTAAAAAATTCTTTTGTATTTGTTATTGCAATCAGAGTGAAGCTCTGCAAGAATTCCTTTGGGACAATCTTTCTAATTCGCTTCGAAATAGAAAGATTGCTTCGGCAAGAAAACATCGAAATAACCGAAACAATCTTTTTGAGCATACTCATTTATATAAATTAACCGCCTATACAAGGATTGGGACGTTCACTTAACCATTTGTTCCATAAAGCTAGTTGAGTTTCATCTAGAATAGAAGCAATATTTTCAAGCATATTTGTATTGCATGCGCAAATAGCAATTCTAGCTTCAGCACATGCTTCGTTATTTTCAATTTCTTCTCTGGTAGCTTCATTAATTTTCTTTATTTCTAACTGTGCATCCGCTCTTGATAGTTCCCCATTTTTAACTTTATCTCTAATTGCTTTTAGTACATCTTTTCTATTTTCCATTATCTCTTTTGCAGCTTCACAGAATTGTTTAAATGGAATAGATAAGCACTCACGGTTTTCATCAAATATAGTTTTAATTGTATCTTTTTGATTTTCATTCAAATCTAGCTTTGAAAATACAACACCCAAACGTAAACCCTTTCCTTTAAATTTGTCTTTTCGCTCGTGTCTTCCATCAAAAAAGAAATCATTGCTTTCAAAATCTGGAGTAAAGTTCATGTTTTTTTCTAAAGTTGCATCTTCAATTGAAGCCATTGCATCATCAATACCAAGAACATAAAAATCGCCTGCTTCATTTGCATTTTGTTCTGGGTTATTGGGTAAATCAGATTTTTCATTGCATCCAATTATTAAAACCAGAAAAGCCAATGTGAATATTGCTAAAAAGATATTTTTTTTCATCTTGTTACCTATCTGTTGTTAAAGAATTTGACTCTTTGACAACAGGATTGCTAAAAGGGTTTAAAATATATTCAGCTAATTTTTGAATTAGGTGAAATGATATTTTCTGAACCTCTCAACTTCAAGACAAATTTGCATGTTATTGATTTTATAATAGTATCACAAATTCTAAACAAATGATGTGTTTTTAACTTCCAAATATTGTGCTATTTTATTTTTTTATGTTACTCTCTTGATTATTATTATTTATTTATATACTTTCGCATCGCTGCCTTATTATTTTAGGTAATAATGGCGATATACATAATTTATTAAATAGTGGAGAGTGTTATGAAAAAAATTGAGTCAATAATAAGACCACATAAGTTAGAAGAACTTCAATCAGCTTTACAAGAAGCAGGCTTTAATGGTTTAACTGTCTCTGAAGTTCGTGGATATGGACGACAAAAAGGGCACACTGAAATTTATCGTGGTTCAGAATATAGTTTGGCATTTGTGCCAAAGATTAGAATTGAAATTGTTTGTGCATCAGAAATGTGTGAATTAGCAATAGGTATTATTTTAGACACTTGTAAGACTGGCGAAATTGGAGATGGTAAAATATTCATTTCTCAAATTGACGATGCTATCAGAATTAGAACTGGAGAATCTGGCGAAGCCGCTCTTTAACAAATTTTTAAACAAGATTTTTATATTATTAACTGGAGATATTTTATGAAAGCATCAATAAAAAGTGTAATCGCTTTTCTTATTCTTGTACCAATATTTTTGTATGGACAAGATGCACCAACTGTTGAATCAAATGCAAAAGCAATTGCTGATGTTCAAACAAATGCAAATTATGTTTGGACTTTAGTTGCCGCATTTCTGGTCTTTTTTATGCAAGCTGGTTTTGCTATGGTTGAAACTGGCTTAACACGCGCAAAAAACGCAATAAACATTATGATGAAAAATTTAATGGATTTTGCCTTTGGCAGCTTGGCTTATTGGCTAATAGGGTTTGGCTTAATGTTTGGCGTTACAACAACAGGCTGGTTTGGAACTGATGGATTTTTATTGGAAGATTTTGCAAAAGATGGTGATTCATGGCTGTATGCATTTTGGATGTTTCAAGTAGTTTTTGCCGCCACCGCTGCAACTATCGTTTCGGGTGCAATGGCTGAAAGGACAAAGTTTGTAAGTTATTTAATTTATAGCGTTGCAATTTCAGCAATTATTTATCCAATATTTGGAAGTTGGGCTTGGGGAAGTTTATTTCATGGCGGTGGTTGGTTAGAAGGATTAGGATTTATAGATTTTGCTGGTTCAACTGTGGTGCATTCTGTAGGTGGCTGGGCTGCATTAGCTGGTGCAATAGTTTTAGGACCAAGAATTGGTAAATTTACAAAAGACGGAAAGCCAAAAGCTATACCTGGTCATAATATTACTTTAGCTGCTTTGGGTACATTCATTTTGTGGTTTGGATGGTTCGGTTTTAATGCTGGAAGTACAACTGTAGCAAATACTGATATTGCATTAATTGCTGTTACCACAAATTTATCCGCCGCTGCGGGCGCAATAGCTGCAATGTTTACTGCTTGGTTCGCAATTGGCAAACCTGATGGTAGTATGGCATTAAACGGCGCACTTGCAGGATTAGTTGCAATTACAGCTGGATGCGCCAATGTATCTCCTTTAAGTGCAGTAATTATTGGAGCACTTGCTGGAGTAATTGTTGTATATAGCGTTTTGTTCATTGAAAGAATCCTAAAAGTAGACGATCCTGTCGGTGCTGTTTCCGTTCACGCTGTCTGTGGCGCTTTTGGTACAATAGCTGCTGGAGTTTTTGATATTAACGGATTTTCTTGGAGTGTTGTTGGAGTTCAAGCATTAGGTGTTGTGGCAGCGTTTTTATGGGTTTTCCCTCTAGCATTTATTTTATTCAAAACAATTGAGAAAACAATTGGACTTAGAGTTTCTCCAGAAGAAGAAATGGAAGGACTTGATTTTAGCGAACATGGTATGGAAGCATATCCAGATTTTGAAAAAGTATCTTAAATATTAATCAATTATAAAAAGGACCTTATTATGAAAAAGAAAAATTTAGAAATTATTGTTGCTGCACTATTATTATTACTTTGTTCATCTGCCTTATTTGCACAGGCTGAAGTTAGTCTTGGAACTGATGTTGTAAGCAGATATGTTTGGAGAGGTACAGATTTTGGACAGTCACCAAGTATTCAACCAACGTTAGCATTTTCATATAGTGGCTTAGAGATTGGAGCTTGGGGTGCTTATCAATTAGGTCGTGATGCAATTTCTGCTCCCGCAGATGAGCTTGATTTGTATTTAGGTTATTCATTAGAGCTAGGCAGTGCTAGTCTTGATTTAATTGTAACTGACTATTATTTCCCAAACTCTGGAATTAAATTTGGTAATTATGAAGACGGTACCGGTGCACACATTATTGAAGTTGGTGGAACAGTTTCTTTATCCGCACTCTACCTTTCTGCCTTCGTAAATGTTTATAATGATACTGATAATTCATCCTATTTTGAAGTTGGGTATTCAACTTCCGTTCAAGCAGTTGATTTAACAGTATTTGCTGGAGCAACACCTGGTGGAACAAACATGTATTATGGAACAACTGATTTTAACTTAGTTAATATTGGAGTTACAGCTTCAAAAGAAATTAAAATTACCGAAGACTTTTCTCTTCCAATTTTTGGCTCTTATATTCTTAATCCTAATCAAGAAATTACACATTTCGTTTTTGGAATTAGTCTCTAATTCTTAAAGGCAGATATTTTTACTCCTAGGTATCTGCCTTTTCTTTTTTTTAATAATCACATATATTGACACCTAAAATTTTAAGGTAATTTCATGTCAGAATATGTTGAATCAATCAAAATTGTATTCTCCCAAAATTTAAATTCAGATAACGCTTTTTATATGGCAAAATATATGAAAAACAAATTTGAATATTACGGTATTAAATCCCCTTTACGAAAAGAGCTTTGCAAACCATTCCTAAAAAAAGAGAATCTTCCTACAATTGAAGAAATAGAAGGCATTATAAAAGAGCTTTGGAATGAACCTCAAAGAGAACTCCAATATTTTGCGATGGAATTGCTTTCTAAATATTCAAAATTATTAAAACAAGATGATTATTTTTTATTTGAATATATGATTAAAACCAAAAGTTGGTGGGATACTGTTGATTATATTGCTGCAATTATTGTTGGAAATCATTTTAAGTTGTATCCAGAATTGAAAAAATCTATCTCCGAAAAATGGATTAATGCTAATGATATGTGGTTAAACAGAACCGCCATTTTATTTCAATTAAAATACAAACAAGCCACAGATGAAAAAATGCTCTTTTCATATATTATGAAACATAATAGTTCAACAGAATTTTTTCATCGAAAAGCTATTGGATGGGCATTGCGCGAATATTCCAAAACAAATCCAAAATCAGTATTTAAGTTTGTTAATGAAAACGAAAATAGATTATCTGGTCTTAGCAAACGAGAAGCGTTAAAAATTATTAATAAAAGTTAGCGTTCCAATATTATTGTAAAGATGACTAGCTAAGTCATCTTTACATTTTTGAATTCTATTTAATTAATGTCATCTTTTTAGTTTCAATAAAATTGCCCGCTTGTAATCTATATAAATAAACTCCTGAGCTTAATCCGTTAGCATTAAACTGAACTTCATACGTTCCTGCAGTTTGTTCTTTATTGATTAGGGTTTTAATCTCTTCACCCTGTAAATTGTATATTTTCAATTTAACATCACTTGTATTTCCAATTTCATATCTAATTATTGTGCTTGGATTAAAAGGATTTGGATAATTATTAGATAACTGAAATGAAAAAACATTTATATTATCAAATACTGAGGTTGGAATACTATTTGGATTTCCAGGATTTGTTACTAGAGAAAAATCACCAGGATTAGGTTCACCTTCCTTCCATAATCCGTTTGGGTCTTGAAGTTCCTCGCCATTTGTAAAACCATCTCCATCAGAATCAAGCGCAGCAAACTCAGGATTCCAAAAGCTCTCAGTACCATTTGGAGTAACTTTTGATTGAACTGCAATGCCAAATGGATTTCGTGGTGTGCCTCCTCCATTAGTATGACAAGTGTTACATGATGTTTTACTACCGTTAGGAATTTTAGATACTCTAAAAGAACGTCCAACTATATATAGAATTGAGCCAAGCATAAAGAATATTACAATTGTAGAATATATTTTTTTCATTTCATTCTCACTTAATTTGTTTGCAAAGGCAACACAAAATAAGTAAAATTAGAGAGAAACAAAAGACATATTGTCTTGTTATATTCAAATCCCTTAATTGCTATTTTAACAATAGTTTTACAACATTTCCAACATCAGTATTATCAATATAACTTCCTTTTACATCATCATTTCCTTTAATGCTTTCCTGAAAAAGAATGCTTCCAGCACCTTTTGCATAAAATGGAACCAAAGAATTTGTATGGTCCTTAGAAAACCACTCAACTGATGGAAGTTTTCCTTTTCCATTATTTCCAATTGGCTTCCACAAATCTACATCTGAATCATTAACTTTTACATTTGAACCTGGTCCAAGCAAATATCCAGTTTCGTGATCAGCTGTAACAATTATTAAAGTTTCATCCCAACTGCTATTTTCTTCAACCCATTTGCAAGTTGCTTCAATTGCCTTGTTGAAATCAATTTGCTCCTCAATAGTTCTGTGTAATTGGTTGTGATGCGCAACCCAATCAATTGCGCCACCTTCGCTCATCATTACAAATCCATTTGGATTTTTACTTAAAATATTAATTGTTGATAAAGTCATTTCGGTTAATGTTGGAACTTGATCATTAAGCGGAGCTGAAAACGGCATTCCATCGTCCAAAGAATCATCTCGTTCAACTTGTGTTGATTGTCCACTTTTAAATATTCCAATTACTCTTTTAGGGGTTTCTCCCTTTGCATATTTTTGAAACATTTCTCTGTTTTCAATTAACTGCCATGGATCATTAATTCCATCATTATCAGCATCAGAACCTGCCTCACCATTTTTTAATGCATCCCAAGTGTTTTTACCACCAACATAATTAAATATTTTTTCTTCATTTTTTAATGCAGAACTATCACCAACAACCATATCGTAGGCTTCTTTTTCGCCAACAAATCGTTCATTTATCGATTTAATTGGAGTTCCATCGGGATTATAAAATGGATGTCCGCCACCCATAATTACATCCACTTTGCTATCCATAATCATTTCTTTTGCAATTTCTTTATATTGATAACGGCTTGCATTATGCGCAACAAAAGCTGCTGGAGTAGCATTACTAAACGGCACTGTAGTAACAACTCCTGTTGATTTACCAATTGTTTCTGCAAAATCAAGCACAGTTTGCAAGATATTTCCAAGAGTATCAACTGATAAACGTGCTTTATAAGTTTTAGTTCCTGTTGCTAATGCAGTTCCAGAAGCTGCTGAATCGGTAGGTTTTTTCAAAATGTATTTAAAATTAGTCCATGCTGAATCTGGCTTATAAACTTCGCCACCAACCATAAATGTGCTCATTCCTAATTTTATAGGAAAAGATTCATATACTTGCAATCCTAATTCACCATATTCATAATAACTTGTTGCATCTACATGGTTATAGCCCATTCCATCGCCGATAAAAATAATTATATTTTTGGGTTTAGTATTTTCTTGTTTGGAACAGCCAGTAAAAACAAAAATGACAAAAAGTAAAAGTGAGAATTGTTTCAAAAGTAATTTCATAATAATCTTTCATTCGTTAAATAATAATCTCATAAAAATACTCAATTATTCAATTATAATTTTAAGTTTTTAATGTAAAATGATATCCGATAATTTATCTTGATAAAGATTTGTATATTTAAAATTAAAAAATGAGAAGTTATGACAATTAGTGAAATTCAACAGGAAATAGTAAAAGAATTTGAAAACGTTTCAGAATGGGATGAAAAATATGTCCGTATCATAAAATTTGGGCGTGATTTAGCACCTTTTCCTGAGGAATTAAGAACTGATAAAAATAAAATTGAAGGCTGCCAATCGCAAGTTTGGTTAAATGCTTCATTTAATGATGGCAAATTACATATTGATGCTGATAGCGATTCAACAATTGTTAAAGGATTAGCTGCTTTATTGGTTAAAGTTTATTCCGAACATACACCAACAGAAATACTTTCTTCACCGCCAGAATTTCTACACAAAATAGGTATTGATAATCATCTTTCCCCAACTCGAAAAAACGGACTTGGCGCTATGCTTAAACAAATTCAACTTTATGCTGTAGCTTTTAACGCATTAAGTAAGAAACAATTATGATTAAGTGGCGAAGATTAATTAGAGTTTTGCATAGAGATATTGGCTATGTGGCGGCAACTCTTACAGTAATTTATTCAATTTCTGGCATTGCAGTAAACCATATTAACGATTGGAACCCTAACTATATTGTGGAAAAGAACTTAATTTCTATTAAACCTATTCATGATTCAGTTTATACAGCTATTGAAGCAAAACAATATGTAGTATCAGAATTAAATATTACGGATTCTATAAAAAGCTATTTTAGAACAAGTCCGCACGAAATTGATATTTTTCTTGAAGGAAAAACATTTTCGGCAAATTTAACAACAGGCGATGTAATTGTTGAATCCATTGGAAATAGACGTGGATTTAAGGAATCAAATTTTCTCCATTTAAATAAAGTCAAAAATTTATGGACTTGGATTGCAGATCTTTTTGCTGTTGCACTTATTTTTCTTGCTATTTCCGGTTTTTTTATGATAAAAGGAAAACAAGGTTTTTTTGGAAGAGGCAAATGGTTTCTTCTTTTGGGAACAGTAATTCCAATATTATTTTTAGTAATTTATTATTACGTCTAGAAAATAATCAATTTAATGAAAGTGTGAAATAATGAGAACATTTCAAATACCCGATAAATACAGAAGTTCAATAATTTCCAAAATTAAAAACCAGCGCAAGGAAGAGGATCCCAAAGGCAAAGATTGCAGTCCCTCAATTTTGGATTTTGGAAAAGTACGTTTTCATATTGCACGTCATTTTGGTTTTTGCTTTGGAGTTGAAAATGCAATTGAAATAGCTTATAAAGCCATAAATGAAAACAGTGGCAAACGCATTTTTCTGCTCAGCGAAATGATTCACAATCCAACAGTAAACACAGAGCTTTCACTTCTTGGCGTTCAATTTATTCAGGATACAAAAGGGAATAATTTAATTGATTGGAACGAATTAACATATAACGACATTGTAATAATTCCAGCATTTGGAACAACGCTTGAAATAGAAAAGAAACTTAATGCTTTAGCAATTGACCCTTATAAATATAATACAACATGCCCATTTGTAGAAAAAGTTTGGAATAAATCAGAAGAGTTAGGTAAAAACGGATTTACAATAATTATACACGGAAAAGCCAAACACGAAGAAACAAGAGCAACATTTTCACACACAGCACCAAATGGTCCCGCAGTAATAATAAGAGATATTGAAGAAGCAAAATTATTATCAAAAATAATTTTGGGCGAAATTCCTATTTCTGAATTTTACAGATTATTTGAAGGAAAATATACGCAGGACTTTAATGCCGAAACTGATTTTAATAAAATTGGAGTTGTTAATCAAACGACAATGTTAGCAAGTGAAACTGAAGAAATTTCAACTCTCCTTAAAAATTCCTTTATGCAAAAGTATGGTGAAGCAAGTTTTTCTGAACATTTTGCAAACACACGCGATACACTTTGTTATGCTACAAATAATAACCAAAACGCAACTCTGCAATTAATGAATACAAAAGTTGATTTAGCAATTGTTGTTGGTGGATATAACAGCTCAAATACTTCGCATATTGTTGAGTTGCTTGAAGAGAAATTCAAAACCTATTTTATTTCAGACGAAACAAAATTAATTTCAAAGGAAAGTATTTCTCATTTTGACCTTTCAAAAAAGGAGGATGTAGTTACAAATAATTTCTTGCCCAATAAAGAGATTGTTGATATTGCTATTACAAGCGGCGCTTCATGCCCCGATGCAACTGTTGATAAAGTAATTAAAGCAATTGTTGCATTTTTTGAATAAAGCAAATTATCTGCTGCAGCCAGTCATTCCAAGGATTTTCATCCCCAAGCAATCTGTCACATAGAGATTCTTGCAGAGCTTAATCCAACAAAAAACGTTGGATTTGTAATTACATCAACCATAAGAAATATCTTTCACTCTTGCTTTACTTAACTAAAAACATTTCTGCTTTTTTGCCTTCAATTTTTAAAATATCATTTTTATTTAATAGCTCCTCGGAAGTATAAAGATTAATAAAATTTATTTTTCCATTAATGATATTTGAAAATTTGCTCAAATCAATTTTAGCATCATTATTTCCTGTATTTATTACATTCATAATTAACTCATCATCAGCTTTTTTGAAGTAAATATAAACATCATTTTGGGGTGGGAAGTGAATTAACTTCCCTTTTGATAGTGCCGGGTGCTCTTTGCGAAGTGTTAGCATTTTTTTGAAGAAATTATAAATATCATTTTCATAATCTGTTCTGCCAGTTTTAGTAAATGCATTTCTATCATCATTTGGAAACCCACCAGGAAAATTTTTCCTCAAAGTTCCATGGTCTTCATTTTCTTTCATTCCAATTTCAGTTCCATAAAAGACTTGTGGAATGCCGCGAGTAGTAAACAATAGATGAAATGCAATTTTGAATTTTTCAATATCAGAATCAGCATAAAACATAGCTCTGCCAACATCGTGGTTATCAACAAATGTAACCAACTGGCTTACATCCGGGTAGAGATAATCGGAAGCGAGAGTTGTGTAAAATTTATAAATGGATTCCTTTCCAGTTAGACAGTTAACAAGCACATCCCGCATCCCAAAATCGGTTAAAGCCGGAAGATTTGTATTGTATTTACTAAATTTATTATTGCCCTGATAACCCGAAAGGAATGCCGGGTCGCCAGTCCAGACTTCGCCAACAATATTTAAAGTAGGATATTCTGTTAAAACTGCTTCCGCCCAACGCGACATAAACTTTTGGTCGCAATAAGGATAAGTATCTTCACGAATTCCATCAACTCCTGTAGATTCAACCCACCAAATAGTATTTTGAATTATATAATTTGCCAAAAATTTATTTTTGTGATTTAGGTCTGGCATATAATCAACAAACCAACCTTCTTGCACATGCTTAATTGTCACTGAATCAGAATATGGATCAGTGAAAACCATTTTGTGGTGATTAGCTTCTAGATGATTTTTTACGGTTCCGTTTATCCAATCTGCTGTTGGAAGATTTTTAATCCAAGGATGATCAATTGCAATATGATTTGCAACATGATCCATAATAATTTTTAATCCCTTTTCATGCGCTGTGTTTACAAGGGTTTTATAAGTTTCCAAATTACCATGACGTGGATCTACTTTATAAAAATCTGTTGCAGAATATCCATGATAGCTTCTAAACGTATTATTTTCAACAACCGGCGTTAGCCAAATAGTTGAAAATCCCAACTCTTTTATATAATCGAGTTTGCTAATAACTCCACTAATATCACCACCATGCCTAGCTTGGGAATACTGGTTTTGAAAACTATCTACATAGCCTTCCACAAAATCATTTTTCACATCACCATTTGCAAATCTATCTGGCATAATAAGATATATTGCATCTTCTTGATTAAATCCTCGATGAATATTTGGTGATTGCAATCTTTCATAAACTGGAAAATCAATGCTTGCTTCACTTTTTCCATTAGAAAATGTTATTTCATAACTGCCCGCTTTTGTTGAATTTAAGTCAACATCCACAAACAAATAATTGCTATTTTTTACTGGTTCAACATTTATAATTTTCAAGTCTTCACTTTTTACTTCAACATTATTAAGCCCTTCGCCATAAACCATAAGTTGAATTTTATTATACTTCATCCCTTCCCACCAATTTGGTGGCTCAATTTTATTAACTATTATATTTTGAGCACTTAAAAATGTATTCAACACTAAAAACAAAGAAATAACTGATAGCTTTTTCATACAAAGACTTTAATTAATTTATGATTCACTTAGTATAAATTACAAATAAAATTGGAAAGCTTCCTTTTGTTGTGGCAAATATATTTAATTTTATAATTACTTTTGAGATAGACTCAACGAACCCCGACTTCAGTAAAAATTGACCGATATAATCCGTTAATTTACCGAAAACTGCTTACATTCAATTATATTTGGTAGTAATTTTACTAGAATATTTTTAATCTTTATTTAAGTTTAAATACTTTGTAATAATTTTGTAATAAAAATCTTGAGAATTACATGGAAGCAAAAAATGCTGATTTATCTTCTTTAACAATTGAAAAATCAAAGAGAAATAAAAATCCCGAACAAAAGCAAAAATATATAAGAATAATAATTACCTCGGTTATCATTGTTGTTTTAGCAAGCGTTTTATACATTGGTTGGGAAAAAATTACAGCTCCCGAAGTTGAAGTAAAAATGGCAACCGCAGTTTTACAATCTAATGCTCAAAACAACGCTGTATTAACTGCAAGTGGCTATGTTGTTGCTCAAAGAAAAGCGGCAATTGCTTCTAAAGGAACCGGCAGACTTGTTTATCTTGGCGTTGTTGAAGGTGATAAAGTAAAAAGAGATGAAATAATTGCTAGGTTAGAAGATAATGATATGAAAGCATTGTATGCGCAAGCAAATGCTAATTTAAAATTTAGTGAAGCTTCTTTAAAAGAAGCTGAAAATAATTATAATAGAGAAAAGCAGTTGTTCGCCGCAGAATTATCAAGCCAAATAACGCTTGATGCAGCAGAGGCGAATTATCGTAAAGTTTTAGCTTCAATTGATGTGGCAAAAGCGACGGTTCTTTCCGCGGAAGTTTCCTTGGAAAATACAATAATCCGTGCACCTTTTGATGGTACGGTACTCAGCAAAAATGCGGATGTTGGTGAAATTGTTGCACCTTTAGCGGCAAGTGTAAATTCAAAATCGGCGGTTGTAACAATTGCCGATATGTCATCGCTTCAAGTTGAAGCGGATGTAAGTGAATCAAATATTGAAAAAATTATTCCAGATCAAGATTGTCAAATAACTTTGGACGCTTATCCAAGTTTTAATTATGCCGGATATATTGCTAAAATTGTTCCTACTGCCGATAGAGGAAAAGCGACTGTTATGGTTAAAGTCGGATTTAAAAATTATGACCAACGCGTTTTACCAGAAATGAGCGCGAAGGTTCTTTTCCTCAAAAACGCGATGAAATCAGATTTGGAAGTTGAAAAACCAAGTTTAGTAATTCCCAAAACAGCTATTTTGAATAATACAGTTTTCAAAGTTAATGACGGAAAAGCTTACAAAATAAATGTAACTACCGGTAAAGATTTTGATTCGTATATTGAAATAACAAGCGGTTTACAAAATGGTGATGAGATAATAGATGATCTCACCGAAGATATTAAAGAAGCAATAAAAGTAAAAATTAATAAATAAGTATCGTGAGGTAATAATGGCAGATATTATTCAAGTCAACAATCTTTCCAAATCTTATTGGCGAAATAGTTTGGAAATTCCTGTACTTTCTGAATTAAGTTTAAACGTTAATGAGGGTGAGTTTCTCGCGCTAATGGGCCCTTCAGGTTCAGGTAAAACAACATTATTAAATATTATTGCAGGAATTGATAGACCTACAAACGGAAGTGTTTCAGTTTCAGGTACTGATATTTCAAAGCTTAATGAATCGGCTCTCGCAAAATGGCGTTCGTCAAATGTTGGCTTTGTATTTCAGTTTTATAATTTAATTCCCGTTTTAACTGCTTTTGAAAATGTGGAACTTCCTCTGTTATTAACAAAATTAAATAAATCCGAAAGAAAAAAACACGTTGAAACAGCCTTGAATATTGTAGGGTTGGGCGATAGAATTTATCATTATCCAAAACAATTATCAGGCGGGCAAGAACAGCGTGTTGCTATAGCTAGAGCAATTGTTACTGACCCATTGCTGCTAGTAGCCGATGAACCAACTGGTGATTTGGACAAAAACTCCGCTGATGAAATTTTAACACTGATGGAAAGATTAAACAAAGAATTTAATAAAACAATTGTAATGGTAACCCACGATCCACACGCAGCGAGTAGAGCTAGTAGTTTATTACATCTCGATAAAGGAGTTTTGTCAACTAACGGGCAAAGCCATTAAAGGAAATATTATGAAATTATTAAAATTGATTTTTAAGAACTCGCTTAGGCATAAACTTAGAAGTTCACTTACAATAATTGGTATAGCAATAGCTATAATTGCTTTTGGTTTGTTAAGAACGGTTGTAACCGTTTGGAATTCTGGTGTTGATGCTGCAAGCGCAAATAGATTAATTACAAGACAAGCAGTTTCGTTTATCTTTCCATTGCCCGCTTCATATAGAGCCAAAATTGCTTCCGTGCCAGGTGTAAAAGAAATAGGGGCTGCTAATTGGTTTGGCGGAGTTTATAAGGACAAAAGTAATTTTTTCGCTCACATGGCTGTTGACGATAATTATTTTGTCGTTTATCCGGAATTTATTGTACCCAAAGATGAGATGGAAGAGTATAAAAAAAACAGAAACGCTTGTATTATTGGTTCGCAGACTGCTAAGCAATACAATATAAAACTTGGCGACCAAGTTGTTTTAGAGGGCGATATTTATCCTGGTAGATGGGAATTTAATGTAAAAGGTATTTATACTCCCCGTGATCAAAATACCGACGCCACGCAGATGCTTTTCCATTATGAATACTTAAATGAAACGATGCTGCAACAAAGTCCAGGCCGCGCAAATAGTGTTGGATGGTATATTGTTCAGATTGAAGACCCAAATAATTCTGCCAGTGTATCCAAACAAATTGATGCGCTTTTTATGAACTCAACAGCAGAAACAAAAACTGAAACTGAAAAGGCTTTTACTCAAGGATTCATTTCAGCCTCCGGTGCTATTATTACTTCTATGAATTTTATGTCATTTGCAATAATTGGAATTATTATGCTGGTATTGGCTAATACAATGATAATGGCTGCTAGAGAGCGTACCAGAGAATACGCTGTATTCAAAACTCTTGGTTTTTCGGCAAAACATCTTACCGGTTTAATACTTGGAGAATCTTTGTTAATTTCTTTTTTAGGAGGAGGCGTTGGATTGTTTTTATTATATCCTCTTATTGAGGGATTTGAAAGAGCGATGCCAAAAGGGTTTTTCCCATATTTTTACGTTGAGCCAATTACAATTATATTAGCAGTAACCGCCACGCTTTTGGTAGGCGTTTTATCCTCTGTCTTCCCAATTCATAGAGCTTTAAACACTAAAATTGTTGATGGATTTAGACATGTTGGATAGAAATATTTTTCTTGAAAATAAAAGTATAAACTTTAAACACAATTGTGTTTATAAATCCCAAAAGAAAAATTTTTAGGAGATTAAAATGGCTGTCCCTTTTAAATATATGATAAAGAATTTTAGAACAAGAAAACTAACAACAATAATTACAATAAGCGGTATTTCATTGGTTGTATTTGTGTTTGCAGCCGTTTTGATGATGGCTTACGGTGTGCAAAAAACGTTGATATCAACAGGTTCTCCTGATAATGTAAAAGTTCAGCGAAAATCTTCTACAGGAGAAATTTCAAGTATAATAGATGGAGATACACAAAACATTATTAAATCTTTAACACATATCGCAAAAAAACCGGATGGAACTCCAATTTTTTCTGCCGAACCGGTTGTTGTTATTAACCTAAAAATAAAAACAGGTGGCGTTAGTAATATTACCGTAAGAGGAGTTTCGCCAATTATCAAAGATTTACGCCCACAAGTAAAAATTGATGAAGGCAGAATGTTTAATCCCTCGTTACGCGAATTAATAGTTGGGAAATCAGTAGCCAATAAATTTGACGGTGCGCAGGTTGGCAGCAAAGTAAAATTTGCAGGTGATTTTTGGTCGGTTGTCGGAATTTTTGAGGATAACGGAAGCGGGTTTGAATCAGAAATGTGGGGCGATGCATCACAGCTATTAAACGCTTTTAATCGGGGCAATACGGCTTCAACAATTACGCTAAAATTAGACGATACAAATAATTTTGATAGATTTAAAACAGAATTCGCAGCTGATAAACGCCTTCAACAATTTGAGGTTATGTCCGAACAGCATTTTTTTGAGATGCAGTCAGAAATTTTAGCAACATTCATCAGGATTCTTGGAACTTTTATAACAATTATTTTTAGTTTCGGAGCTATTATTGGGGCGGCAATTACAATGTATGCGGCGGTTTCTAACCGTACAATTGAAATAGGCACAATGCGCGCTCTTGGATTTAGCAGAAGAAGTGTTTTAACCGTATTTGTTACAGAAGCTTTGTTGATTTCATTGATTGGCGCAGCGGTTGGATTATTCTTCGCTTCTTTTTTACAATTCCTTACAATTTCAACGCTCAATTGGAATTCATTTGCAGATCTATCATTCTCATTTGCATTGAATTCATCAATAATTATTTCATGTATCGTTTTTGCCGCAGTCATGGGCATTTTCGGAGGTTTCTTCCCAGCTATTAGAGCTGCAAGATTAAATATTGTAACAGCTCTGCGAGGCGGATAAATAGCATAGTGGTCATTTGACATTGCATAGTGTTTCCCTGGCGCAACCAATGCTGTCAACTTAAGCTCGTGTCACTGCGTGCTGTTTTTACACGGAACCAAATTTATGATTAAAATTCTCAATAATCTCAACATGTCGGGATTATTGAGAATGTCATGCTATTGTTATAACAATATTGATTAAAACGACAATTATAAATACACATTTTCTCCTTTCCAATTTCCAACTCTCCAACATTCTTCATATTTCACTTTTTCTTATTTTTTGTCTATTGTCTCATATCATTTATCTCAAACCTCTTGTCTCTTTTTTCCATTATCTCTTGTTTTACTGTTGTCGATGACCACTTCTCGACAAAATTTGTCCATATTTTGGACATTTTTTTGTTGTAAGGCAATCCTATATCGACAAGAACAACTGGATTATTAATAATAAATGTAATTTCTAACAAACCAGCAGTAATTATTGAATTTTCTTAAACTCAAAAATATCACCATTAAAATATATCGAGGAATGGTTATCGACAGTAACTGAATGCCAAATATGAAATTATTCACGAAGTATTTGTTTTGTTGGAATATAAATCCTTCCTAACCTCCATCAAACAAGAAAATGGCAATTTTATTGACACCGCAATAATGAATTTTTATCGCAATACTATTAGATTGATTTCGTAGCACAGAATAGTATTCTGTGTACTGGTGTGTAAGTATTAAAAACAAACACAGAGTGCTAACCAATGTTTCGGAGACCAAAACAATAGCGGACTTCTGCTCAGCTCAATGCAAGTGCTGATTGAACGGATATAACAAATAAAAATGGATTTATATATATAACATGTCTTTTCTTAGTAGAATCCATTTTGGAGATTTCAACGCTCTTTGTTGGAAGAGAAATTTTTCGAAGAGATGACAAAAATAAAACGCCATTATCATTTGAAAGCTTCATAGGAGCTGATTGATGGCAAAAGCTTTCTGGCTAGGTTTTGCTTTTTGTTTTTTATCTTGCTTTCCTCCGAGACATCTCACAAGGAACTTGTTTGAAATGACAAACAAAATTGTGAAGGTAGACCAATAAATTGATGTATTCTCAACATCCCAACCCCACCATTCACTATTAACATACTACAGAGAAATAGATTTCACATCTACTAATTCCAGTATTCCAAGTTTTTATTCCACCCATCCACCTTCCATCCCTCCTACTTTTCCATTTTCACCATCTTTTTTTCTATTCTCATGTATAAATCCTCTTTAAAATCAACTTGATTTTGCTCTTTAATAATAATAGCTTATGCAACAATAATTAAATGGATTATGGAATATTTTAACGAATACCCCGAAAACTTCGACGACTTTGAATTTGATGAAGATGCTCTCATAGACAGAATAAAAGAGAGTCTCGATTTAATTGAAAGCGGTGCAGCTATCCTCAATGTTGACTCCATTGATGAGACAATACAGGTATGCATTGAAAGCGATTTTGTGGAAGAAGGCTTAATGCTTACAGAATTGGTTTTAGATATTTTCCCATTCAATGCTGATTTTTGGCAATACAAAGGTGTTTTTCTTAATAATAAATTTGAGTTTGAAGAAGCATATTTCGCATTTGAGAAATCCCTTTCGCTTAATCCTAGTGATGTGGAAACTCTGATAAATAAAGCAATAGCAGAAGAAAATTTAGAAATGTTTGACGACGCGATTGAAACCCTTGAAGAAGTTCTAAAATATGAACAGAGTAATGAAGAGGCTTTTTTTAATTTAGGATTTCTTTATGAAAGGAACGATGATTTTAAAGAAGCAATTGAACTGTTCAAAAAAGCTGTTGCATTAGACCCATTGTTTGCTGAAGCTTGGTACGAATTAGGGTTTTGTTATGAATACACCGATAGTCTGGATGAGGCTTTGTTTGCATATGATAAGTTTCTTGAAATTGAGCCCTACAGTTATTCGGGTTGGTACAACAAAGGAATAGTAACTGTTAAAAAGAATAATTTTATTGAAGCAATTAATGATTTTGAAATATCAATTGCACTAAATGATAGATTTTCTAGCTCTTGGTTTAACTGTGGAGTTTCTTATGCAAACTTAGAAATGTATGAAAAAGCTCTTGAGAATATTAAGCATGCTGTACAATTAGATAAGAATGATCCAACTATAAGATTTACGCTTGGGCAAACATACGAAGACCTAGAGCAGTATGAAAATGCCATCAAAGAATATACAAAATCTTTACGACTGGATAAGAATTATTTTGAAGCATTCTTGGCGCGCGCAGTTTGCCTTAACAATATTAACAAACGCGATTTAGCATTAGCAGATATTAACAAAGCAATTTCGCTTGATGCAAAATCCGTAGAAGCTTGGCAAACAAAGGCTCAGATTGAAAAAAATCTTGGAGAGTTTGATTCTGCAATTGAGAGTTATCAAAAATTATTGGCTTTGGAAAATAATAATTTTGACGCATGGAATACAATTGGTGAAATATATTCAGAAATAGGTAAGTGGAAAGAGAGTATTAATGCATTTAATGTGTGCACAAAACTGCATCCAGAAAAGGCAAGTTCTTTTTATGTAAAAGCTAAGCAAAAAATTCTATTAAGCGATAACAAGGAAGCATTTGAATATTTGAAATCTTCATTTTCAAATAACCCAAATGTAAGGAATGAAATTTCAAAAGATTTTCCAGAATTGAAACAAAGCAACAAAACATTATAAAATTTTTATTAAATGGCATTATGCGATCTTTAAATGAAATAAACCATAACACAAAAATAATTGGAGTAATTGGGCATCCAATTAAGCACTCATTATCGCCAATGATGCACAACTATGCCTTTAACAAACTTGATTTAGATTTTGTTTATCTTCCCTTTGATATTGCTGCGGCTAATTTAAAGGATGCTCTAAGAGGTATGGTAGCATTGGGAATTGAAGGATTTAACGTAACAATTCCTCACAAAGAAAGAATAGTTGATTTCTTGGACGAATTATCAGATAGCGCTAAAATTGTAAATGCTGTAAATACTGTTGTTAATGAAAACGGCAAGTTGCATGGCTACAATACAGATGTTGATGGAATAATCAAAACTCTTGAAGATTATAAAGAAGATCTGCATGGCTGCAAAGTAAGTGTTATTGGTGCGGGTGGGGCAGCACGCTCTGTAATTTATACTTTAATAAATAGCTTTAATGTTGAGAAAATTAATATCATTAATCGTACAGTTGGAAAAGCAGAATCGTTAAAGGATTATTTTACATCCAAAATGCTTTTTGAAAAAATTAAAACTTATGAATTAGCACCCCCTGATGTTATTGAAATATTGAGCAAATCGAAATTAATTGTAAATGCATCTTCAATTGGAATGTCGCCAGAAGAAGATGATTCACCAACAACAATTCCCGAATCATTTAATGATAAACAGATTGTCTTCGATTTGGTTTATAATCCGCGCAAAACAAAATTTTTATCAATTGCTGAAAGCCAAGGTGCAACTATATTAAATGGTTTGAAGATGTTTGTGGAGCAAGGCGCAAAGGCATTTGAGCTTTGGACAAATGAAAAAATGCCCACGGATAGAATTTCTGAAATATTAAATAAAGAACCAGAGCTGTAAATTAATAATCATTTCATATCGAGCGTTGCGAGATATCTCTAAGAATATATTTTATATTAGAACAGGATTTCTCTTTCGATAAACCAATGCTGTCAACTTAAGAGAATATTTTTATTGTATGTCATTCCCATCCCGACTTGGCGGGATTGTTGGGAATCTTAGCCATAAAGTGGATTCCGTGCAATCCTGTGCCGATATGTTTCTGGAAACATATCATAAAAAAAGATTCCTTTCCCGATAAAAAAACGGAATCGAAATGACAAATTGCTTAGACTATTTTGCTATTATCTTTTCACCATTTTCGTTATATAAAGTCTCAGATGTTAATTCCCCAAGTACGTAAAAAGCTTCGCGCTTAATTAAACCATTTGTATGGTATGAATAAAAATTTCCGTCTGGTAAATCATTTTTATAAATGCCATAATCAGAAACTTTACCGTTGGAAAAATACCACGTAGCAAATCCATCCTTTTTACCATTTGAGTATTCCATCTTGGTTTTCAAACTACCATTTGAATAATAACTTGTGGACAAGCCAACAATTTTCCCAAAAGAATATTCTCGCTCCTCTTCAATTTGTCCAGTAGGATAATACAATTTCCATTTGCCATCAAGGGAATCGTTAGAATATTGAACTTCTCCAATAAGTACTCCTTCGACATTGTATAAATTAGAAATACCAAATTTTTTGCCTTCCAAATATTCTGTGCTTTCCAAAAGAATTCCATCCTCAGAATAAATTGATGAAATTCCATCAAGCAAACTATCCTTATATGTGTGCTCAGATTTTAAATATCCGTTTGGAAAATAATATCTATTAAGTCCGTTAAGTTTGCCATTCTTAAAATTCTGTTCCGATTTGATAAAGCCATTGCCATAAAACTCAACGAAACTTTCTTCAATCTTTGCTGTATGCGAGCCATATTCAAATATTTCTCGCTTAGTAACTTGTCCGTTGGAATATGTATCAATAACTTTTATAGTGCCATCGGGAAAATAAAGGTAGGAAGTTCCATCCAATTTATCGTCTTTGTAATTTGCCTCTAAGGCTACTTGGTTGTATTCGTAATAGACTTTGGTTATGCCATCCATTTTACCGTTTTTATAATTGCGTTCAACTTCAATACCGCCATTTTTATAAAATATTTTTGAAAGTCCATCCAACTCACCATTTTTATAAAGCCATATTCCTTGAAGCTCGCCAGACTTATAGTAGGTTTGCGTAAATCCATCTTGAATTCCATTTTTGTAAAGTGGGTCTGACCAAAGTTCCCCAGTTTCATAATACCATTGCGATTTTCCTTCAAGCTTTCCGTGAATATAATTCCATCGCATACTCAAGGTTCCATCTTCAAAATACCAGAGAGAAGTTCCCTCCTCAAGTCCATTAACAAAAGTCCAGTCTTTCCATTTGCTTCCAGATTCGTAAAACTCTTGATAAACACCATCTTTCACGCTATTAACATATTCACCATAAGTTTTAAGATTTCCATTAGGAAAACGTGTGGTTACAATTTCTTTGGTGGAATTTGTTTGCGCAGATAGCGTAATAGATAATAATAAAGCGAATAATAAATTTAATTTCATAAGTGAAAATATAAAATTATGCCTAAATAATTTCATCAAAAATGCATAACTTTCAATCAAAATATTAGCGAGGTATTTATGTTTAGAACAGAACGTATTGTGGAATTTGGAATGTGCGATATTGGCGGAATTTTATTCTTCGCAAAAATATTTGATTTAACACACTCCGCATATGAAGAATTTGTTTTAAGTAGCAACTTAGAGGAAAATTATTTTGAGAATAAGCATTTTGCAATTCCACTAGTAACTGTTACGGCTGATTTTCTAAAACCAATTACTCTACATGAAGTTTTAGAAATTGGAATTACTGCATCAAAAATTGGAAATACATCATTTCAACTTACAACAACATTTTATGATGAAGCGGGTGAACCGAAAGCGATTGTTAAAACAAATCATGTTTTTGTAGATAAAATTGATTTCAAAAAAATTGATATTCCTAATGAGTTTAAGAATTTGTTAAATCTAAACAAGGAATGAGCTTAAACTTTTAGTCCCATTACAAAAAGTGTGCACACCCCTAGAGGAAAAGAGTTTCATCGGTACCCTTTCAGTAGGTTATTTTTCAATTAGTGAAAGTAGATTATTTCTTTTTGTGAGATTAAGTGTTAATTCATAAAAATAGAAAGTAATGGAATTTAATTAGTCGGCAGCACGAAATAATTCTTTCACTTCTTTTATGTTTACTTTTCCAAGCTCTGTTTTAGGAATTTCGTTTGTGAAAACAATTATTTTTGGAATTTTATAGGAAGCTAATTCTGATTTTAAGTACTCGCTAATTTCTTTTTTAGAAAGTGATGCCTTTTCGCTTAAGGCAATTATTGCAACTGGTATTTCGCCCCACTCTTCATCGTGTAATGGAAATACGAAAGATTCAATAATTTTTGGATTTGTGTTTAGAGCAGATTCAATTTCACGTGGGTCTATGTTTTCACCACCAGAAACAATTAAATCTGTACGCCTAGCAACTACAAATAGTTTCCCGTCTTTGTCCAAATAGCCGTAATCGCCAGATAAATAAAGGTCATTATGAGTTTTATCCTTCCAGAAATTTGGCAATTTTAAATATCCTTTTGCAATTGTTGGACTTTTAATTGCAATCTCCCCAACTGCTGCATTTGTAATTTCGTTAAAATTATCGTCTAAGATTTTTATTTCAATATTGGCTAATGGTTTGCCAGCACATGGTGGGTTTTGTCGCAATTCCTCGCCCCAAAAAGCAGTTATCATTGCGGTTGTTTCAGACGAGCCGTAAACTTTAACGATTGGCCAGTTATCATTTAGAGCTGAATTAATTAATTGGTCACTGCTTGCTCCACCACCTAAAAACAAATATCTCAAATGGTTATTAGGCTTAACTCCAACTTCAATCATTCGCTTAAGCATTGTTGGAACAAGCGAAACGATAGTTGTATCAAAGCTTTGCATAGATTTAATTATATCATCCATTTGTAATGATTTGGGAATAACCAATACGCCACCGGATAAAACAGCTCTACTTATTATCGAAAATCC
>Ga0180007_10000458_pt1 | contig 69360 bp, 72 predicted proteins | sample MM_PC_MetaG_FD_121122 | JGI IMG/M metagenome (GOLD analysis project Ga0180007, IMG submission 121122) | Groundwater microbial communities from the Aspo Hard Rock Laboratory (HRL) deep subsurface site, Sweden - MM_PC_MetaG | ecosystem: Environmental > Aquatic > Deep subsurface > Groundwater... | reverse complement strand
GTTTTTTTGTTATGACCCCGCACCATGTCGCTTCGCTCCAGGTGCGGGGCGAGACGAGGAGTTTTTCCTGTCTTTCTTTTAGTTCATCTTTTACACAAATCATACGTTTTTATTGGAATTTATGACCCAAAGGAGAATATACCAGAATGAATATCCGTATTTTGTGACCAGCAGAACCAGGGATGGTATCTGGTTTTTTGATGATATAAAATATGCCAAATTATTGCATAAGATTATTATCAAATCATGTAGAGTAAAGCAATTTTTGGTATATACATTTTGTATTATACCCGATTATTTGCATTTGTTGACGGGGAATGACCCAACGTGACCACGGCGGGTTGCTTTTGATATGGAATCCCCGTCCCCAGCGCAGGCCGCTGTGCCTACGATGGGGGCATCGCGCCACCAACCCACCGCACCCACGGCGGGGTGCGCTGGGTTTAATATTTCACAGGTCATCATACATGCCATCAAATCATATTTTATTAGAGAATTACGGGCAAGATATAATATCCAATATTCCGTTTGGCAAAAACAATTCAATACCCGAATCGTTGATTCGGAAGAAAGATTGCGAAATACCATTTAATATATCAAATATAATCCCACCAAAGCCAAATTGCCTAAAAAATATCAAAAGCTGCCATATCAGTATTTTAATTGGAGATTGTTGGAGAGATTGTTTTAACCGTTCCATTTCCGGAACGTTATAAATAAGAAAAGGGAAAAATAAAAAGGCAAAAAAATAAAGCGTCCTTTCTTTCAAAAAGACGCTTTTTTACTTCAAGTACTCTCTTAGTACTCTGGAACGTGATTTGTGGCGTAACCTCCTCAGGGCTTTATCCTTAATCTGTCTGATTCTTTCTCGGGTTACGCCAAAACGTACTCCGATTTCCTCCAGTGTCAAAGGCTTCTCATTGGTCAACCCGTAGTAGAGATTAATAATCTGAGCCTCCCTCGGGTTCAAAGTTTTTAAAGCCCGCTCTATCTGCACTCTCAAGGATTCATCTAGCAATGTTTCATCAGGTGATGGCTGAAATTTATCCTCTAGAACATCGTATAATTTATTGCCATCATCAGGATCGCCAGAAGAGGCATCAAGTGATAAATGACTTGTTCTGATATTTAGTGTAAAATCAACTTCTTCCTGGCTAAGCTCAAGTTCTTTAGCGATATCGTCGGGAGATGGCTCATGCCCAAAATCTTGTTCTAGTGATCGAGAAATTTTTCCTATTTTATGTAAAGTGCCAACCCTGTTTAAGGGTAACCTCACGATTCTTGACTGTTCAGCTAAGGCCTGCAGAATGGCCTGCCTGATCCACCAAACTGCATAAGAGATAAATTTGAATCCACGGCTTTCATCAAACCTTTTAGCCGCTTTTATTAAACCAATGTTACCTTCATTAATTAAATCAGTAAGTGATAATCCCTGATTCTGATATTTTTTGGCTACGCTGACCACAAATCTTAAATTTGCTTCTACCAGTTTCTGTATAGCTTTTTCGTCTCCGTTCCTGATTCTTTTAGCCAGTTCTATTTCTTCTTTCGCTGAAATCAGAGGTATCTCGCCTATCTCTCGCAAATAACGATCCAAAGTTTTGTCTTCTTCCCGATATTGCCTCATTTCTTAATCTCTCCTTCCTCTCCGTTATATAAAAGAGCTATGTGTAATATAGGTTAACAAAAGTCTAAAATAAAGTCAAAAAAACCGCCCAAATCATTCGCTGGACGGTTTTAAGATAAATCATATGGGATATTTACCGCTAAAGCAGGCTCGGCAATAATCCTCTGGATCCTCGCCACCTTCTTTGATGACCTCATCAAGCTTTTCTAGCGGCAGATAAAGTAATGAAGCGACGCCTAATTTTTTCTGTATTTCTTCGACTGAATTAGTGGCCGCAATAAGCTCGTCCGGTCTTTTCATATCAATGCCGTAAGAACAAGGTGCAATAATCGGCGGGGCGCTAATGCGTACATGAATCTCTTCTATGCCGGCTTTTTTAACTTTGTCTTCGATTAAAGCTAAAAGGGTGGTTAGTCGAACAATTGAATCTTCGCCTATGACTATTCTTTTCATGGGCGGAATAAGCTCTTCGCCGTCCGCTGTACAAATTCCTTCAGCTATATCTTCTAGAGCTTCATATTTGCGCCCGGCGACTGTTCGACGAGAATCCTGACCAGGCATGATAAATGTTCTGGCAATATAGGTATCTCTGACAAAAAGATAACGCAAAAGAATCCTTCTGGCTACAGCATATCCTTCTGTAAAGTAATTGCCAGAGCCTGGAACGGCACAAGAGCAATCAACCTCTGTGCCATTGCCAAAACGTTCAATTTCGTATTGTGCCATTTTAACTCCCAAGCGACGCCTAAATCGTGCACAAGTTTCCTGGCCAAAAGCAATGCTGTCTGGCCGCGCAAAATAGATTTTTTCAAAGACACAATGAGCACATTTTCTTCTCTGTACAGCCTGTTCAGAACTCCACTCGCCGCTCGGTTTAACAATAATAATTTCCCCACCATTTACTGACCTTTCCACCTCAGCGCCAATTTGATTAAATACACAAGTTTCCGAAGCGGCAACGAAAAGACTGCCTCGCCGTCCGATAAAAAGTGGCCGATTTTCATAAGGGTCGCGGAGAATATAAAGTAATGGTCCGGTTAATAAACCGCCTGAATAGGTAGCACGTGTTGTTTCCATCATTTTGCGGATGCCGTAGATAAAGTCAACTTTCCAATCAGGTCGATCCTGGTAAACAATATGGTATATCTTTTTTAAAATGAATTCAGCGTCATTTTTTGTACGAAACAAAGCGCCCGCTTTCTTAAGCTCATCCTTTTGCACTGCCAGATCAATGACATCACCATTCAAGGCAATAGCAGTACGACCACGATGGTCCTCAAGCCAATGAGGCTGCGCATTAACATCCGAGCTTTCCCCTGAGGTGGAGTAGCGTGTATGACCAATAATCATCTGAGCGCCATATTTTATAATTTTTTCTAATGCTTCAGAATTGAAAACAGTAGGCACTAAACCCATTCCTTTATGGCCATCCACGTTTTCAGCGTTACTCCAAGAAGCGCCGCAACTTTCCTGGCCACGATGCTGTAGTCTAGGCATCGCTAAGGCAAAAGCTTTTGCTAACTCATCGGGTGAATCTCCACCAGCTAAACCCAAAAATCCACACATAATTACCTCCATTTTTTCATTGTTAAATAACCATTTCTTTTTTATTTCATAGGATATTTCATTTTATAACTAATTATAAAAATCGTCAAATCTACTTATAAATATTTAATAAATACACCACTAATAAAATTACACGAATGCCACGAATATATTTACATAGCCGGCGTAGAGAGATTCGTGAAATTCGTGAAAATAGAATTCGTGGTGTATAATTACAGTATAATACTATGAGGAAAGTTCTTGTTTTCGGCACATTTGATCTTCTCCACCCTGGACATATTAGCTTTCTAAAGCAAGCAAAAAAACAGGGTGATTTTTTAATAGTGATTATTGCCTGTGACCATACCGTTAAAAAAATCAAAGGATTTTGGCCTCACCAAAACGAGAAAGAACGACTGTCAAATGTAAAAAAACTAGAAATAGCTGACAAAGTAATTTTTGGCAAGCACAACCTGCGCAAAAAATACGATATTATTGAAAAAATTAAGCCTAATATTATTTGTTTGGGCTACGACCAAAAATTCTTTATCAATGATTTACCAAAAGTATTGAGAAAATTGAACCTAAAAACTAAAGTGATCCGCTTAAAACCATTCAAGCCGCGGCAATTCAAAAGCTCCATTATTAAAAAGCTCTTGCCAAATAAAAAACATTCTGCTAAACTGAAATAAGCAATTTCTAATTAATTAAAAGTAACTTATCGCGAGGCCACGGGTCTTGTGGGTCCCGGGCCGAGCGATACATAAGCTTTTACGGAAAGCTGTTGAAAACCGCTTTTTCAAAAAGGGGTTTTCAAAATTAAATATATGCCTATAAAAAAAGCTGCATTCAAACACCTAAGACAGACTAAAAAAAGAACTATTCATAATAAAAAGGTTAAGGATAACCTGAAACTTTTAATTAAAAAAAGTCGTAAATTAATTGAGTCTAAAAAGAAAGATGAGGCCAATGAGCTGATAAAAAAAGCCATTATTTCCCTAGATAAAGCGGCGCAAAAAGGAATTATTAAAAAAAATACAGCGGCACGTAGAAAGTCACGGCTGATGAAACGACTTAATAATCTGAAGTAGCTATTGGCTACAAACCTTCATCACCAGCAAATCAAACAAAACTCGCGGATCATCCTGACTGGTTTTTAATTTAATATCTATCTCAAGCAATTTTTGATAGATATTTTTTAATTCATCCAAAGTAAAGCGACGCGCTTCTTTAATCGCTTTCTGGGCGACAAACGGATGCAGATTTAGTCGTGAAGCGACTGTATAATAATTTTCTTCTTGATTCAAAATCTCCTTCACTTGTAATAAAATTCTGAATTGCCTGACCAGCATGGTTAAAACATAAAGAGGATGAGCGCCTGACCTTATTTGGTCATTTAGTAATTTTAGAGAGAGCTTACCATTTTTTTCCGATAAAGCATCAGTTAAGTGAAAAATGTTTTCGTCAAATTTTGTCCTGACCATTTGCCTGACGTCACTGGCTGCAATGATTTTATTTTTTTTATAATTAATCAATTTCTCGATCTCTGTATCCATCGCCCACAAATCAGAGCCAACCAAGCTGGCTAATTCCAGGATAGCCGCATTATCAATTTTCCCCTTGTTTTTAGCCACTTCAGTGCGAATCCATCTGTTCAATTGTTCGCCAATCAAAAAAGGAAAGTATTCTTGTTTTTCCTTCATCAATCTTTTATAGAATGGTGCGACTCCAAGTTTCTTTCTTTCTCGCCATTCATCTGGTTCTTCTTCCCAAAAGATTAATACATTATCTTTACTAAATTCATGATCTATATATTCAATAATCTCATGCTGAATTTTCTTATCCTTGTTTTTGGAAAACAAATTCTCGACAATAATCATACGCTTTTTTGACAAAAAACCAGTCGCACCGCAAGCTTTACGAAAGTCAGAAAAAGTTAATTTTTCCCCATCTAGCACCGTGCAATTCAAACCAGAAGGATCATATTTTTTAACAAATCCTTCTTTATAAAATTTTAATTGTTGTCTGGAGCGATAAGTATCCGTCCCGTGAAGAAAAATAATCATATTTCTCCCCCCTTCAGCTCCCCCCAATTATCCCCATAAGAAACCTCTGTTTTAATCAGTGCTCTTAATTTATAAACGCTATCCATTTCTTCGGCGATAAGCTTAGCCGCTTGTTTAACCTCTTTTTTCGGTACTTCAAAAACCAGTTCATCATGCACTTGCAAAATCATCTTAGCCCCTGGGCTGACTTTTGGCAATTTATCCTGAATGGCAATCATGGCCAGCTTAATCAGGTCAGCCGCCGTGCCCTGAATGGGTAAATTGACAGCCATGCGTTCGGCCGCGGCCCGCACTTGGGGCATGGAGGAATTTATTTCTGGCAGCAAACGGCGCCGGCCGAATAATGTTTCCACAAACCCCTGCTCATGAGCTAATGATTTAGTCATCTCTATGTAATCAAGAATTGGTTGATGAACAGTAAAATATTTTTCAATAAAAGCCCGCGCTTTCTCACGGGTAATCCCCTTGCGCTCGGCTAGACCACCGGCTCCCATGCCATAAAGTATGCCGAAATTAACTTCTTTGGCGCCGCTTCTCATGTCAGGCGTTACCTTATCAATGGGCATTTCATAAATTTCCGAGGCAGTGCGCTTATGGATATCCTCGCCTTTTTTAAATGAGCTGATCATTTTTTCATCGCCAGCCAAGGAGGCAATAATTCTTAATTCAATCTGCGAATAGTCAGCGGAAATAATTTTATAACCTTTCTCAGCAATGAAAGCCTTGCGGATTTCTTTGCCTAATTCACTGCGAATGGGAATATTCTGCAAATTCGGCTCTGAAGAGGAAAGCCGGCCTGTCGCCGTAATAGTCTGATTAAAACTGGTGTGGACCCTATCTGTCTTCGGGTTAACCAATCTGGGTAAAGCTTCAATGTAAGTGGACTGCAGTTTAGTCAGCTCGCGGTATTCCATAATCAAAGGAATGATAGGATGTGTGTTAACCATTTTTTCCAGTTCCGCCGCCGCGGTGGAAAGTCCTGTTTTTGTTTTGCCGATGCCTTTGGTATCAATTTTAAGTTTCTCAAACAAAATTTCTTTAAGCTGAAGAGGTGAATTAATATTGAATTTAGATTTAGCTTTTTGATGGATTTTAACTTCCAGTTCATGAATTTTTTTACCCACTTTCTTAGCCATACTAGCCAAAAATTTTATATCTATCTTGAAACCGTTCTCTTCCATCTGCTCTAGCACTGGCACGAGGGGCATTTCCATTTTTTGAAATAAACCATAAATATTCTGTTCCTCCAGTCTTTCCTTAAAAACCTGATAAAGCTGATAAGTATAATCAGCGTCTTCGCAGGAATAATGAGCCAGCTTATCCTTTGGCACAGTGTCCATCGGCAGCTGCTTCTTACCTTTGCCAATCAATGATTCAATCGTTATTTTTTGGTGGCCAAATTCAGTGAAAACTAAATCATCCAGGCGGTGCGCCCGCGTCCCTGGATTCAAAAGATAGGAAGCGACCATGGTATCAAAAGTGGCTGGTTCTAGATTAATGCCAGCCTGTCTGAGCATAGCAATGTCATATTTTAAATTATGTCCGTATTTTTCTATCTGCTTATTTTCCAAAATTAGCTTCAAATCTTTAAGCCAAGCTTCTCTACCCTTGGTATAGACAAAATAGGCCTCTTTTGGCTGCCAGGAGAAACTGATGCCTAAAAGTTCCGCGCGAAACGGATCAATACTCGTGGACTCTGTATCTACGGCGAAGGCTTTTTGCTTTCTCAGTTCTTCCAAAAAGCTGGTAAAATCTTCTTCATTATCCACTAGCTTATAGTTCTCGCTACCCTCCTTGCTCAGTGTTTTCAGTGATGCCTTCAGTGGTTTCAGAGGTTCCGTGGGTTGCGTGGGTTCACTTGGCTTACCACTTGGCACAAACTCTAATTTTTGTTCCACCGACGGCAACCTGCTTAATAAGCTTTTAAATTCCAATTCCTGAAACAATTGAAAAACCTTATCGCGGTCATAAGGCTGAACTTGGCAATCTTCTAACTTAAACTTAACTGGCGCGTCGCGGACAATGGTTGCCAGTTTTTTACTCATGAATGCTTCTTTTTTCTGTTCTTTGAGTAATTTTAAATTGCGCGGTTTGATTTTCACTTTATCTCCCTTTTTCTCAATGGCTTCGTAAATACCCTCTAGAGTCTTGTATTCTTCTAATAAATCTATGGCGCCTTTTTCGCCAATACCCTTGACGCCGGGAATATTATCCGAGGGATCACCGGCAATCGCTTTAAAGTCAATCATCTGGCTAGGTATTAAACCATAGCGCTGCTTGACCATATCTTCATCATATATCACTGTGTCAGCCAAACCTTTCCTTAAAGTATAGACTTTAGTGTGGTCGTCAACTAACTGTAAGGTGTCCAGATCGCCAGTGACAATAATATTTTCCACGTCTTTCTTTTCGTTTTCCGCGACAACCGTGCCGATAATGTCATCAGCTTCATATTTATCCATTTCAAAAACAGGAATGCGCAAAGCGTCCAGCACCTGATGAGCCAAAGGAATCTGGTCATAAAATTCCTGCGGCGCTTTCACGCGCTTCGCTTTATACTGCTCATATTCATCATGCCGAAAAGTCGGCGCTTTGCGGTCAAACGCCACCGCAATATAATCTGGCTTAAACTCTTTTAATGCCTTCAATAAAGTGGTGACAAATCCATAAACAGCATTAATCAGCTTGCCCTTTTTGGTGGACAACGGCGGCAAAGCATGAAAGCTCCTGTGCAATACTGCATTAGCATCTATAATGATAAATTTTTGTTTATGTTTACTCATAGCGTTGGCGCTTGCCCTGCACCTGGACCCTGAGCGACGTAAAGTCGCGTGGCGACCACGTCGCTTTACGCGAAGCGAAGGGGACATGGTGCAGGGTCAATGATAATAAATTTCTGGTGGTGTTTGGGCATAGCGATTTTATTTTATCACCTTAAACTAAAAAAGGCGAGATTGGCTCGCCGAATTTATCATCAAACACCTGTCTCCTAATTTTATAAGTATCTCCATGCGTAAGTAACCCCAGATATGACTGGAGTGTCTCGTTAGTCGGGTGCTCTGCAATCCTGGATAACATTCTGCACTTGGTAGCAGTTCGCAAGACTCTATAATAAGGAAAATGTACCCAGCCCAAAAAATCAACCCCAGAAGCGAGCGTCTTTATAAATACTTTTCCGGGGTGCAGCGTAATTTGGAGTTTGTTCGCCAAAAAGCTACCCATCGCTGGAACCAGCGATTTAAGCCATCGTCTATTTTCTGACATGATCACAAAATCATCAGCATAGCGAATGTAATATCTCGCTTTAAATTTATGCTTCACAAACTGGTCAAACGGTGTCATATAGATATTGACAAAAAGCTGTGAAGTGAGATTGCCAAGCGGCAAACCTTTACCCTTGCAGGTTGAAGAAAAACTACTAACGACCTGAGAAATAAGCCACCTAATATCTTCATCAGAAATATAATCATCAATAATTTTAATAAGTGTGGCTTGATCGATGGAGGCAAAAAATTTTTTTATATCACATTTTAGCACCCAAACAGTCTTGGTATGGTTCCGCGATGCTTTGTAGGCAAAAGCGCGAAATCTATTGATGGCCTTATGCGTTCCCTTGCCAATTCGGCACGAATAAGAATCAGGTATAAAAGTTTTATCAAAAAATGGATACAAGGCTCTATAAATAGCGTGATGTAACAGCCGATCTCTGACGCTGGCTTTGTGTATATTTCTAGGCTTTGGGTCAGAAATATTGAAAGCTTTATAGGATGAATGCTTATATTTCTTAGCAGCTAAATCATTATGAAGCGCAATGATATTACCCATTAAATGAATTTCAAATGCCTGCACATCTGCGCGAGACCGCTTGCCAGCTATAAATTCCTGCCACGCTTCCAGTAGATTTTCTATAGAAATGATATACTGATAAGTATGAATAAATTTAATTCTACTCATACTTCTAATTCTACCCCCCCCCCGACTTTTACCACTAATACAGAAGACAAAAAACGCTTATTTGCTTTGGTTTGGCTATTATCAGACAATACCTAAAATACATCGTTATACTCTCGGCCAAAGAATCGATAATTTATTTATAGAGATAATTGAGGCAATTGCTACAGCGAGTTTTTTAGGACGAGATGAAAAGCTACCCTATGTTCGCCGAGCCATTCAGAAAACAGATACTCTAAAAATACTCCTGATGATTTTGTGGGAAACAAAGTCGCTGGACAATAAAAAATATATCGCCCTTTCGCTACCAATTGACGAAATCGGCAAGATGCTCGGGGGCTGGAATGGGCAGCTATCAAAAACAAAACCCCATTAGAATAACTTCTAACGGGGAAATGAAGTCAGTTGTGGCGGCAGAACACCCATCTATTGACAGCATTCCAGACATTGTCAGGGTGACCATTGTTGCTGTTGAGCCAAAGGTCGTTGTCATCGCGCTTGACATTGAACACGTTGAGGTCGCCATCCGAATCAGTAATGTATAGGATGCCGTCCATGCCACCGCCCCTTGAATGCTCTCGGGGTTGTATTGTATTCGTGAGCTAAACTCACCTAGCATCCTATACCAAGTAGCTTCATTTTTTGACCCCCTCGTCTCTGTTCGGGTCATATCCCGAGCGTGCCGAGGGATGAAGTTTCTGCATACATCACGCTATCCCAAACCGTAGTCGGGGATATTCTGGAATGTATGGATACTGGATTCGGCAGCGGAAACCGTAATTATCCGCGTATTCGCCTACTACCATAGTAATTGTATCAGAAAAGAAAATACCCCACACCTGTCAGATGACAAAATGCGGGGTAATTGATTGGCAAAGGACTTAAACCAAAGGATCTAAAAGATCCAAAATTTCAAGTCCAAAGAGCTACTTGTGGCGGCAGAACACCCACCTATCGACAGCATCCCAGACATCGTCAGGGTGACCATCGTGGCCGAGGAGCCAAAGGTCGCGGCCATCGCGCCCGACATCGAACACGTCGAGGTCGCCACCCGAATCAGTAATAGGCTCCATCGCAATGAGGAGCCATTCACCGTTCGGCTGGTCCTTATACTGCAAGCGCAGTCGTGGACCAACTTCTGCCGGGCAGAGCTCTAAGTCTAGCGCCTGGGCTCGCTCATAAATGTCCTTACGACTGGCTCCACTTTTGAAGCCGAGTTCGCGTACGGACATAATAACGAGTTCAACGTCGGTCTCCTCAGTCGTGAAGGAAGTCTTGCCGAGAATATCGTCGGCCCAATCACTGATCTTAAAACCGCCGTCCTTAAGGGCTTTTCTGAATTGATCGGCGGTGCGGGGATCCGTACCGAGCTTCAGGGTCTTAAAAACCTTGAACTCAATCGAGTAAAGCGCCTTCCGAAGTGCCTCCTGCAACTCCTTTGGATTGTCAATCCACTTCTGCATTTCTTCAGGACTCATTCCGCTGGGCAGATTCTCAGCTATCCGCGCGATCAGCTTTGCTGTCTGTTTATCCATGGCGTTTTCTCCTTTCTCTAGGTTTTCGCCAGTTTATTGTTTTGCGCTAGAGGACTGCCACCGTGGTAGTCATAGCCAGAAAACACCAAACAATTTATAGAGTCAGTGGCTTTTGGCTATGACTACCAGTTCTACAAGTAGCTATTTAAAGGAGCTATAAAACAGTTAATACTATCATGGAATGATTATTTTGTCAATAGCAACTATCCACAGCCGAATTCAAACTCACTTTTTTGTGCTAGTTATTTTACCAATTTTTAGCTATTTTTGCGAGTTATAGAAGAAGGCTTGACAAATTTACTAAATGAAGTATTATATAACAAAGTGCACCTAACAACTAAATAAAAAAACGCAAAATAGGAGGCGTTTAATGCTTAAAAAACTGATCTTTGCTAACTTATTAATTATCCTACTCTGGATTATTGTGGGAACCATTGGTGGTAAAATAACAAACGGAACAGGAATTTACACCCTCTATAATCTTCCATTTATTCTTTTTGGATTCTCATTTATCTTCTTGTTTATAGGTTTGCCTTTTAAGAAATCGCTTAGAAAATTTGTCCTTCGTTACCCACTTCTAATGAGCATAATGGCAGTAGTTTGGTGGCATGCTTGTATTATATTTCTAGGTTTCATTGGTTTTCTGTATTACCAATTTATTCCGCGATGGCTATGACTTAATTTTTAATTTACAATAATCCAGAAAAGCCAAGAAAAAAATTCGGCTTCTTTTTTCAGGAAGCCGTTTTGTTTTTCTTACACGAGTGACCTTGACAAGGCGGCAAAGCATGAAAGCTACAATGTAACACTGCGTTCGCGTCGATGATAATGAATTTTTCGTGGTATTTGGGCACAGCATTACTATTTTACCAACTTTTTATGATTAAGGCGAATCAATATTTAAATAAAAGTAATAAAAATCCTTCAATTAAAAAATCAGGAGGGAGGTTGAACCAAATATCAAACTGTCCTTTTCGCAGTGATAAAGGCAAATGCCAATCGCCTATTCTTGACAAAAGATTCCGCAATTATATGAAATGTCCTTACAAGCTTGGAAAAGAGTCTCCTCTTTGCGCCTTTCGTAATGACTAAAAAACCCGCCTTGGATTTAAAATAGGTGGGTTTCTTTTTTAAGGTAAACCATTGACAAAACCCAATTTTTGCGCTATAATTATAGTACACCGTGAACTGAACTTAATTCTAGTTCATGGTAGAAACAAAAAGAAAAAGAAAAAGGTTGCTCCTTTCATATAAGGGGCAAGCACATATGGGGCTCGCCCCTTATTTTTGTTGGCTAAAACTAAATTAAATTCTAAGCACTAAGCACGAAATTCTAAACAATATCTAAATCCCAATTTTTCAAATCCCAAACACGAATTAAATTATTGGGATTTTTCGATAATTGATCCAAATATTTTCATTAATTCAGTAGCTTCCTGGATTAAAGTAAATCTTTCCTTATCTAATTTTTTATCACCTATATTAATTAGTCTTAACCAATAACGACTTTCCTTAGATTCTTTCTTGCAAATCTTAATTCTCATTAAAAAATCTTTTTTACTCAGTGATTCATTCGCCTCAATATAATTTGCGCCAACTGATCCTGATAATCTTATTAACTGTTTACTAATTTCAATACTAGATAATGTTTTTGGTAATCTATTAACGAATTCAATCGCCCGCCGAGTAAATCTAAATGTTCTTTCTTCTAAATCATACTGTTTGGAATTTATGATTTGGTTCATTGGGATTTGTTTAGGATTTTCCGCCTGAGGCGGATCTGCCTTCGGCATGAAAATATTAGGATTTAGAATTTAAACTACAAATTACTTTTTCAATTTTAATTTGCTTTTTTCTTACCTAAATAATACTTAATCCCAACACCAGCTAAAATTATAACTAAAGCTCCTCCCGCAATAAATAAATACAATCTAACTTGGTTGCCTTCATTACCCTCTGGGATTCCAGTAATCTCTTTTTCAATCTCTACGCCTAAAACTTTTTCTATTTTTTGGATTTCTAAATCTTCTTCAGTTCTTGGTAGCAACCGCAAGCCCGCGCTTGTTTTGTCCAGTATGCCAGTTACCTTTAATTTATCACCTGATTCTAAATCTTCGTGTTTTTTTATATTTGTCTTTTCCTGAATATAGACTCTCAAATCATTACCTAATTCATCAATAAGATAAATGTTTCGGCCACTGGTTCTTTCCACATCACCAGTTATTGTAATCATTTTTTTTAAGTAATCTTCACTAACATCAGATATTTTTAATTCAATAGGAGTTGAGTTAACTTCTTGATCATTTGTTCCTTTCTCTGTGCTTTCTGTAACTTCAGTGCTTTCCGTGGTTTCTTCTTGTATATCTTCTTCAGCCAAGACAAATTCATTCTCTCCCCCAGGTGTTGGCGTTTCTGTCCAGGACCAATGAATTGTCCCTTCGTGCCGGGCAAAAGCTAAATCTACTTTAGCTTTTTTGTATTCCACACCATTAAGTATTTCTTTGGCTGGATTAATCAGAAAAATTACATCACCAGAGTCATTCAAAGAAATTTTACTGTCTTTTCTCTTAATAGATAAACAATCATCTGCTTTTATAATCTCATCTTCAGAAAATTTATAATAAGTTTTTAAATCGGTCAGCTGCCAACCATCAAGGTTTATATCACGAGTCTCTGGATTAAAAATTTCTATCCATTCCAAATCTTTATCAGGCCCATCCGGGGCTGGCAACAGTTCGTTGATAACAATTTTGTCAGAGTAGTCATAATCAGTGACTTCAATCTTTCCTTCAATTTCATCTTCCCCGCCTTTTTCATCGACTACTTTTAAAGTAACTGTGTATTCACCGGCTTTTTGATAAGTATATTCTACTTCTTCGCCTTCAGCTGAATTTCCATCGCCAAAATCCCAAAAATACTCAAGCTTATCATCATCAGGGTCAGAAGAGCCAGAAGCATCAAAAACTATCTCCTTGCCTACTTTTGTACTTTCAAGAAATTCCATTTCAGCCACTGGCAGTTCATTTTTTATTTCAAAAGCATTCTCTTTACCGGGTGTTATCGCATCACTCCAAATCCACTCGCCATCAATTAAATTATATGATTGATTTTCTTGACAATCAGTATATTCAACTTTATCCAATAAATTATCATCTGGCTGATATAAATTTGCTGAATCATTTGTATTATTCAAACTTATTTTAGAAATCTCTTTATAAATGACAAAAAAATTGCCAGCTTTGATGGTTGTTGAAGTAAAATCATCTGACTTAATCGTAAATATTCTTGAACTATCGTCACCCAATTTCCAGCCATTTAAATCGATATCAGCGTCACCGATGTTTTTTAATTCGATAAATTCAGTGTCATCACTACCCACTGGGTTTGGCAAAAATTCAGAGATAATTATCTTGTCAGAATAAATTACTTTTTCCTCAGTAGTCGAATCCTGTGGTAGCTGTTCATTAATGCCACTGGGTGATGAAGGTGCTTCTTTTGCTGGCTCAAATGGTGTAGGAACCTCAATAGTCAAATATTCCTGCTCGGAAGCTGAATTTTGCGGTTCTGACTGGTCTCTTAAAATAAAATCCTGTTTATTATTATCTGTATCTTCCGCATTACCCAAAAAATAGTCAGCACCGCCTTCAATCATGGTTTCTTCTGTGGAATCCATCTTGGCTTTTCTTTCCACGCTTTTTTTGCCAGCTGGATCAGCCAAAGATTCACCTTCAAAATCAATCGTGGAGCCAAAGCCTACTTTGTCAATCACCTGGCTGGCGTTGTCATACAAAATAATTGTATTATTATCAGAGATAGAATTTGTCGTGGAATAATAGCTGTCTGGTTTAATTTCTTCTGAATAACCAGCGGGGTGGGCCACCAAAAAGAATGAATGCGATTTGATTGATAGCTCACCAAAATCATCTACCAAGACATATTCTTTGCCCGTGGCTGTCTTTTTGGTTAATTTCCAGCCGGCTAGATTTATATCAGCTTCGGTCGGATTATAAAGCTCCACGAACTCGTCTGTGGTATAACCCGTGCCGCCAGTGGTTTGAATCTCGCCGATGACTAAGTGTGCAGATGGTGCAGCGTTTATCTTATGGAAACTAAGTAGTCCAGTGACTAGTGTAATACTCAAGATAAAACAAAAAAGTTTTTTCATAAATTTGTCATTTAATTATTAAAATGAACTTTAACTTCCCGATTAGGGCCTAGCGAAACGCTGGCTTCGCGTCAAAACTAACCACGCCTAAAAAACCAACACCTCATACTCGCTTCTTGGCCAGACTTCAATCACTTCCGCTTCCAATGTTGCATCAGTCGGCAGTTTAATTTTTACTTTCTCGCCAACTCGATGACCTAATAAGGCTTTGGCTAACGGTGACTGAAAAGAAATACGACCTTCAGAGGGATTGCTATGAGAGGTTACTATTTCAAAACACTTTAGCTTACCATTTAATTCAACGGCTGTTTTGGAGCCAATGGTTATGGTTTGATTCATATGTTTTTAGTTAGTTTGAATTATTATATGGATTAGACTTCGGTATCGATATACGTTACATACATCGAAACCGAGACCGACACCCAATTTAACTAATTAGTCTCTTAGCCCTACCGCCTCCGAAAGATGTAAGGCTAAGAAGATCAATGAGTTACGCTTCCTGTGGCACTGCTTGCTTGACATCTACTTCTTCAACAACAACTTCATCACTCGCTTTGTCTGGTTTTGATGACTTGCCGCCGAGCATAATCATATTGGAAGCGACGATTTCTGTCTGAAACCTCTTAATTTTATTTTTATCTTCCCACTCTCGAGTCTGTAAACGGCCTTCCAAATAAACCTTGTCACCCTTTTTCAAGTATTTTCCGATTGTTTCTCCTAGCTTACCCCAAGCGATGACTGGATGATATTCAACATCACGATTCAGCTTCTTGGTTTTGTTGTCGCGCCAAGCATGATTAGTTGCCATTCTGAATCTACTCAAGGTTAGGCCAGATGGTAAACTTTTCACCACTGGATCGGCCACTAAATTACCAATTAATTCCGCTTTGTTGAGATTCATATATTTAGCCTTTCTCTGTTAAGAATTATTTTCGACCTTTTTATATATTAAAAAATGGTTTTTAGGCTCCGACTGCCGGATTTATCCACAACAGCCAGAGCCAACCTTCCCCGCAAAATTACTTAATGAATTTAAAGGTGGTTAAAATTTCTAGTGCTATTTTATTATTTTCTATTGGGTCAAAATAGTTTGGGTTTACCTCAGCGATTGGGTATGTAAAAACAAATATTTTATTTTCTCTTGAGAGATAAAGACGATCTACTCTACCCTCTAGGTCATTGAGGCCAAATATGGCATAGCCAAAATACCCATTTATTTTTACCTCGCTCGTTGACTTATAATCTAACAAATAAGGTGCTTCATTTTTCATGTAGGACATTTTATTATCCTCGATGATTTTCTCCACCCATTGTTTTGCTGATAGACTCTGAGGGTTTTCTTCCAAGGATATAGAAAGTCCGTATCTCAATCCTTGACTTGTCTGCTCTTTATAGATAATTATTCCCCCAAATCCTGGCAACTTATTTTCTTTATAAAATCTTGGAGTTGTTTCTTGCTTCCAATCAGACGGATATTTAGCTGAAAATTTATATTCTTCATTTTTATAAATCTGCCAATTAGAAATATTTATTGGCTTATTGACATTGTATAATGTATTGATTTTTTTATTTTTGTTATCTAATAAATAATATCCACCTACAACAATAATTCCTATTATTAGTAGTAAAATAATAATGGCGGTGATTTGGCTCAATCCTTTTTTGTTTCCAGAATATAACCTCATAGTTTTGATAGTTAATTGACAAAATATATATAAAGTTATAATTTATAAATTGCGGAGAGGAAGACTTCTTCTTAGAGAAAAACCTTCCTCTCGCAGGGAGACGGCTTTTTGCCGTCTTGCTTTAATACCCATAAGATCTGTAAGAATAGATAGTGTAACCAGTAAGCGGCTGATTCTGATAACGCCAGTCTTTCATTGAATCTTTAAACCAAAATCGATAGCCATCCCAACCAAAGATGACAACAAAGTGGCCGCCATACATACTGCAATGACAAATGACCGGATGACCTCTGGAGAGTTCGGTCAGAACATCATTAAAAGATAACCATCTCACGTTTCTGCAAATACTTGGATAGGTAATGGCATTCTTTGGAATTAAATCAGCGCCACTAAATCCATTGTGTGATTTAGCGTAATTATTCACCTCACGAGGATTCATATTGTAATAGCTCCATTTAGCATAGAGCATAGCAACACAAGCCACATGACATCCGGCCTGCCGAATAGTCAGGTTTGACCATCCTAACTTATCTCCCGCCCAGAATCCATCAACTTGACTATAAAATGGCACAGAAACATACCAACAAGCGCTTAAAGATTTGGCTAATTGACCTGTCATTTCATTCTGAGAGCGCCAAAAATGAGCCAATTTTTCCAGAGAATCTTGTGTAATACCCTCTCCAAACATGAGCCTTTCTTCCTCTGTTTGCGGACTTGATACAAATCCAGCTGGCGTTTCAAATTCAACTTGATATGTATTGCCTAAATTCTCTTCGCCAAATCCTTTTGGTAATGAAATTTCAGTACCGGGATTATCCTTTTCCTCTGGTGCTACCAATTTCTTATTCAGATCACAGCCACCCATAAAAATTAAAGTGAGGGCGAAAAAACCAACTAAGCTGTACAGGAAGATGTTTTTCCATCTCATTTGATTTACCAACCTTTCTTAAAAATAAGTTTTTGGTTTCTGATTAACTAATTAGTTAATCGGCGAACAATAAACCTCCCATCTCCACCCAATGATTTTTAACTCACAGGCATCACCTCGTTAAATACGTTAAATGTTCAAGACACATACCCCCTATTCCTCTTTTATAAACTCTTTCTAGACACCTTATTACACCTCCTTTGTTTTTTTAGGCTTTTAAAAGAACAAATACTTAAAAAGTGGTTTTTAGGCTCCGACCGCCGGATTTATCCACAGCAGCCAGAGCCAACCTTCCCCGCAAAGAATAAACTTTCCAATAAGGTTGTGTAAAAAATTTTATCTATTGGCTAAAATTAGCCAAAAATCTAACTAGACACATCCCTATTGACAAAAATCTTAAATATGCTATTAATTAAAATAAGCTTTAAAAAAAGGAAAGACCTACTTAATTAACCGCTTTTCCATCCGAACTTTTCCTACTTTGTAGGAATGACTATGGATGAAAAAGACTGTAAGTCAATTACTTTTTATAAATCAAGCTCCAGAAAAACAACCGATGTGTTTACTACTAAGGTTGTTTTTTTGGTTATCCACTTGACAGAATGTGGATAATAATATATGCTATCCTCCAGAACGACCATCGACCCACGATGGTTGTTCTGTTTACTTAGGCAGTTAAATCAGCTGGGACGAATTTAATATATCATCAATAAGAGCTTGATTTTTCTGGTAAACCTCGAGATCACGCACTGAAATACTAATTTCATAAAAAAAATTACTTGTTGGTATTAAGACCTTTTTGGAATACATACGCGCCGTGTCTATTTCATTTTGTGTATCATCCTGAATATAATATAAAACTTTTTGATTATTAATATTTGTTGTACTTACTTTATCTTCGCCAAAACCAAGGTTATTGATTATTTCTGTATCAGTGTAATCCCCTGTTCTCTCAAGAACATTGATAGAAAAATCAATTCTTTCGCTATCAGGATAAAAAGGCTGATTAGATATTTCTTTATCGCCGGAGCCGAATTCCTCTAGCGCTTGTGGCCATACTCCAGTATCAAGAATGGGCATGGTTAGAGATTCTTTGGCAATACTATAATGGTACCAGGACTTTGGGTATCTTATAGAAAATCCATGTTCATCAGATTGATAGGTTTGCCATTCTGTGGCCGGAGCTGTATTAGCATTATTTTTATTACTGCCTTGATTTAAAAATACAAAAATTCCTGCCAACGCCGTAATAGCGGCAAACACAATTAATATTTGAAGATAATTTTTTTTAGTCACATTAGTTATTGATTAAGTTGATTAATTATCATTAAATAAATTTAAATTTTTTAGGAAAAAGAATTGGGGGAGAGAACTGCGGTTCTCTCCCCGCTTTTTAGAAAAGACCCACGTTTTTTCCAACAATTACTAAGTTGATGAAATTAATAGCAGTCAATGACATAGAATTTCAAGTCAGCATAGCGCCAGGCACCACTATTTACATTAATGACATGTTTTCTAATCTTATAATCATATGGCCAGCTCCAGTTGGAATCAACAATTTCAAACCAGCCACCACCCAAATTTGAGATGATAACAGCGGTATGAAATTTATATCCAGAAAACTGCATAATTTCACCAGCCTGAGCGTATCTTGTCCCATCACTTCGATTTCGATAAGGATACCACGCACGGTAATCATAAGTGCCGCCAGGTAAAGTAGCCGCGCCACCAGAAGCCCGTTCCAAAATCTCCTTGGCAAAATCCTTACACCAACCTCCCCAGCCCGGGATATTGCTACGATGACTATAATTCCAATTACCCATTAAGGCACATCCACCGCGGAGATATGAACTCCAGGAACACGGTATTCTACGATTTTGTCCCCAAATATCCCGATCAACAGAATACAGAGCCTCTAGGATGATGCGATAGTTACGGTTCGCTTGGCCGAGTGAATTCCACCAGCTACAGTTTCCTCTGGCTAAGGCTGGCGGTCTCAAACTATCAATTGGCTCAGTAATTTCTGGATCATCAATTTCAGCTTTTTCAATGTCACCCGGCTTAACTTTTTCCTGATCAAAAACCAATGGCTTTGGTAAGTTTGTCGGTTGGTCCTCTTGAGGATTAACTATCCTTTTACTAGAATCGCAGGCAGTGATCAGAAAGACTAAAATTATAAAACTGACAAAGGACCATTTCAAGCATTTCTTTAATTTCATGATACACCTTCACTTTTTTGTGTAACGTTTATATCTGTGAGTCCCTACATTTTCAAAAAACAGTCCATTAAGGACAGGCCCACGTTATCCCTAACGAATATTTTTAAGTTTTCCCATAGGCATCAACTCCTTAGATTTAAGGTTCTATTTTAATGAGCAATTTTAACCTCACCTCCTTCTGTTTTTTTATAAACATTGACAAATTATATTAAAAGGAGTATTATACTAAATGTCAGGAGATTTATCTTCTGGCCGAAACGACCATCGACCCACGATGGTTGTTTTGTTTTTTGTTTTATCTAAAACTCTTTCATTTAAAAAATAATGGTAAAAAAAGGAAACAAAAAATAAAAAATGAGAAAACAGGAAAAATAATTGAGATATTCTTTTTCTGTAAATAGCTTACTAGAGTCATACGATTTATCAAAAAAAGTGTGAAAACTATAATCATAAGTAAAACATCAAAAAGAACAACATTATTTTGTAATTGCCACATCATATTTTTCAAAATCGCTTCGCCATATTCAATATATATTGGTAAAAAAATAAATGAGGCCAATGTATTTATAATGACAAAACATAAAGTGATAATTCTATAAATTGACTGGGGATATTTTCGCATAAATTATATAAGAATGAGAGGGGATGATAAAGAATACTTTATTTCACCCCCTCTTGATATTCGGCATGACCCACGACAATGCCGAATTTGGTGCATTACAGCAAATTAATAAAGCATAATTCGTCCTCAATACTATCCAATGAAGTTTTAGAACCACAGACGCATCCTCCATAACACTTTTTCATGTAAAAATTACATTCTTTACACTTTTGATGCTCTATGGCTTGAAAACTTTTGAGCACCCGCGATTCTGCCCAAATTCTCCAGAAACCATTTTTGTATACATTACCGCATAAAAATTTATCACCAAGATATCTAAGGAAATCGCACGGGAAAAAATCCCCATAGTAAGAGATAAAACCATTTTTCCTGGCAGGACAAGGAGAATTAAAATCCATTGAGTGATGATAGATTACCTTTTGATCTAGAATATCAAAATAGGTAAGCAATCTTACGTTTGGATACTTTTCTCTTAATTCAGTTATTTCGCTAACCGCCTTATACATTGACTCTTTAGTCAAGTACTTATCCATTTTCATACTGCTTTCTCTGCCAATAGGTCTAAAAGGTAGAAAACTCACGTCAGTACCTAAATCATTTGCTAATTGGACAGTATAACCTATTTTATCAATTGTCAGCTGCGATAAAACAGTATTAATCCGCCTTTTGATTTTTGTTGAACTCAGTGCTTCCAGGAAATTTACAGCTTTTTTATAAGAACCCATTCTTCTTATTGAATCATGCGTCGTTTCGTTTCCATCTATACTAACCGCGACAAAGTTCGGATTTAACTGAATGATTTTTCTAGACATTGTGTAATCAAAGTAAGCATTTGTATTCACGCCTAAATACAAACCGAGGTCTTTAATAAATTGGCATATTTCAAAAAAATCAGGTGAGGCAGTTGGTTCATTGCCACATAGGCGAATTTCAAAAACTCCCACGCAAGCTAATTCATTTAATAATAACTTTTTAACTCTAGTTCCTAATGCTTTTACTTTTTTAGGTGTTGGTTTATAACAATGTCTGCACTCCATGTTACACCTTTCTGAAATTTCTAAATAAATACCAACAGGTGCTGAAAGATCTAAATTATTAGTTGGTGGAAAGATGAAACTGTACTCCAAGTCCTCTGATACTTTGTAATAACTTTTAAGAAATCCAATTATTCCTTTCTCAGACAGTGACTCAATGGTTTGCTGCGTACTAACAAAATAGTGCTCACGCGTTTCTCTGTCAAATAAAACATAACCGAACTTCTCTTTTCTAATTCTGATATGCATTTTCCGCTCCTTTCTTTTTTAAAGAACAATTTTACATTTTTAATTTTATCGTTAATTACTCAATAAGTTATTTGTGTATTAAATTTTTCAACAAAGCACAAACCTCTTTGCCAAAGTCATTGATTTTTTTAGCTTTAATAATTTTAATTGGAATCCACCGTGGTCTTTCAAGATCTAAATCACCATCAGGTGCAACCGATCTTAACTTTGCATCTTTTGGTTTGCAAAGAAAGAAAAATAAAAAAGCATGAAAGGCCTCATCCGAAGGCTGATAGTAAAATAAATTCTCTTTAAATAAAACCATTTTACCAACGTTTACATTTAAACCAGTTTCTTCTTTAATTTCTCGCCTTAACGCCTTGTCTATTTTTTCACCAATTTCAACGCCACCGCCCGGAAACCAGTATTTACCAGTGCTTTTATTCCTTAATACTAATATTTTATTAATCTTTACAATTAAACCATAAACACTAACGCGAAAAATAAATTTTTCTGAGGGTACCCTTACTTTCTTTCCAAAGTTATTTTTACACAATAAGGTTTTCATAAATATATATTTTTTTTAGTTTTCCACAGGCTTTTTGGTTGATTAAAGCGCCTTATCCACATTTTTTGACGACGGCGAATGGATGCGACGGCGCTTAAATTAAAATCTGTAATTCACTTTTTCGACTTAAGGTTTTTCAAAATTCTTTGGTTATTTTTTTGTTTGGTGCGCCGTCGTTTTTCAATAGATCTTATCACCATTTCTACTTTAATTTTAGCAAAAAAATTGACGTTTGAAAATAGTTATTAATATTAAAAAAACCAGAAAAATTTCTGGCAAAATTAAAATTTATTATCTTTTATTTTTACGGCTGCGCAATCCCGTTGGGAGTGGCGTAATGCATACCAGCGTTAATACCTTCGGTTCCTACTTCTAGCACATAAGCCATATCATAAAATTTATATGGTTCAGCGCCAATCGGTGTATAGCTATAATTAATTCCACCTGGACTAGGGTTGCCGGGGATAGCATCAATATATTTTGGCAGCAAAGATGTCAACTCTTTAGGATATTCTTCTTTATCCTTATAATATCCAGCCAGAGCTATGGTTAGTCTTTTCATATCCTCTACTCTTTTTTTGTCCCTTAATTCTGCCTGCGCTTTTTCTTCTGGAGCCATATTCACGACAGGGCCTCCGTCTGTCAAGTTAGACGTTCCTTCAGTTGATTCACCGCTTATGGTACCAGGCTGTTGGTTCGGCTCTTCTTTTTTTGTAAAAAAAGCTGCATAACTAAAAATCCCCGCGCCAATGACGGCAACGGCGATAATAATTATCAAATAATATTTATTATTAGGCTTTTTCATGGGCATTATTTTTTCTTTCTTCTTTTTCATATGTTACCATTATAAACTAAAAAAAGAAGGCTGTCGAGATTTGAACTCGGCAGCCCACGGTCATTTTAGCTATTTTGTTTTTCAAGGCCATCAAGAAAAGCGCTGATTGATTCATTGTTATTAATTCTTCTCATGGCTTCGGCTAGCAGTGGCGCTACTGAGAGAATTACCACCTTGTCGTGCTTAAACTCTTTGTGGAAAACTGTAGTGTTGGTAGTAATAAACTTTGTAACAGGCATTGTTTCAATAAGATCTCTAGCCTCATCAGAAGCAATCAAGTGAGTGAAGAAAATGTAAATATCCTTTGCTCCCTTGATATTCTTAACATCTTCCAAAAAAGTATTAAATGTTAATCCCTCGTCATCAAATAGAAGAACTGTTTTATCAGAGAATTGTCCAGAGGTTGAGAGGACTTCAGGGTGCTCACTATCATCAGTCCTTATTTTATTAATAATACAAAGCGAGGTATTCAGATTTTTACAATGCTTTTTCTTTATTTCCTTGATTTTACCGTCATCAGCGGCTGCTACCACAATATTACCCAGCCTCTGTTCACGAATATAGTTATAAAACAATGACCGCGCCGGCAGATGATCGCAGGGAATATCAAAGAATGAGTGAATCTGTGAGGCGTGTAAATCCATAGTTAAAATTCTGTGAGCGCCAGCGCACTCTATCAGCTTAGCCACCAACTTAGCTGTCACCGAAATTCTACCCTCATCTTTTTTATCCGAACGTGGATAAAAAAAGTATGGCATCACTGCTGTAATTCTCCCCGCTGAAGCAGATTTTAAAGCATCGATAATGATGAGCAGTTCCATAAGATCACGATTAATTAACAGACTGCTGATATGATCTAGGCTTAACATGGCTTTAAACAGACTGATAATCTTTTTTTGGTCTGGTGAATCAGCCAAAGCTTTTAAAAGGATATTTAGTAAGCGGTTTTTCTCCTGTTCATCAAGGTCTCTAACAATTCTATTGTCAATAAATGAATGCGCGCCTGTCTGCATGACAAAGGTATCTTTACCCCTCACGTTATTTGTGATGGTAACTTTTATGTTGCCATTACTGAAATCCTTAAAAATAATTTTGCCAGGCATTTTGCGCAGAATAAGACAGGTTTCCTCTAAAAGTTCAGTGCAAGATCTGCCAGCAAAAATCTCAAGGCCTTCGTAAAGCATGTGACCTCCTTTATAAGTTAAAGTTCTCTTTTTATTTTCTATGGGATATTTAATCTTAGCACCTCTATAAAATAAGTCAAATTCCACAAACCTTGCTATAATATAAAGAGAGGTGTATCTTATATTATTAATGTGCCCCCGTGGTGCAATTGGTAGACACGCACGGCTTAGGACCGTGTGGCGCAAGCCTTACTGGTTCGAATCCAGTCGGGGGCATAAAAATTTATTATAAATTGGAGGTTCGCTTGTCCGCCGTAGCCCGAACAAAGTGAGGGTGAAGGCGGAAGTCCTCTCCCCGGCATTAATAGTTAAAGCAAATAGTTTGGCACGGATTCGTATAACATACAATATTAGTTTGAAATTGCGGAAACTATTCGTCTAAAAACGAGTTGTCAACAATTTTGTGTTTTTAAAGTAGCCGAATAGATAAATTTATATTAACTATTTTCTTAGATATATAAAATGAAACTAGATATTAAAACCATTTGGAATGAGGAATACAAGAAGAATATTAAAAACCAGCGATTTAGCTTATTTCTAAAAAGACAATTAAATGATTTTCTAAAAATACTTAATAAAAATTCAAAAATCATTGATCTTGGTTGCGGTAACGGTGAAAAGGCTCATTACATCGCAAAACATGGATTTAATGTTGTAGGTGTCGACTCTTCAAAAGAAGCAATTGACTACGCAAAGAAAAATTTTCCAGAATTAAAATTCTATAAAAGAGAGGTTCTTTCAACAAAATTTAAAGATAAATCTTTTGATGCGATTGTGTCAATTGCTTTATTTCATTGTTTCTTAGAAAAAGATAGAAAAAAATATGTTAAAGAAATTAATAGAATTCTTAAGAAAAGAGGAATTCTGTTTCAGTTAGTCTTATCTTCAAATGATGAAACTATGAAATCAGGAAAAGAGATAGAAAAGAATACTTTTCTACAAAAATTAGGAACGCCTTTTCACCTCTTCACTAAAAAAGAACTTCAAGAATATTTTCCTAACTTTGAATTTTTGAATTTTAAACACTATCAAAAAATAATCAATACTGGTCAAATTGCTATTTATATCATGACGCAAAGAAAAGAGTAACTATTGTATTGGCTACTAAATACAAAACTCGCTCCTTTCAGGCGTCGGGGCGTATAACACGGCTTAAACAGTTCGGGGCTCGACTCGCCCCTCACCCAAATTCCCTTCAGGAACTTCATTTAAGCCGAAACGTTATATACTATTCCGCCCTTACCAATTCGAAAAACTAAAGTTTGAATTTTAAAAATTACCATTCATAATACCATGATATACAACAAAGATTTTTCTAAACGCGGCATTGCTGATACATTCGGCAGGCTTGCTCGTATAAGAAAGAAGTTGGTACGCGAATTGCGATTAACGCCTGAAGACATTGTTCTTGATGTCGGCTGTGACAAGGGCGATCTTGTTGCTTACGCACAACAGCACTGTGGTGAGGCTTTTGGCGTGGATATTAACGAAGAAACAATACATGATTCCAATACTCCTAATCTGAAAGTTGCCGATGCGCGGAAAACTGATTTTCCGAATGAGTTTTTTACCAAAATCGTCTCTAGTCATACCATAGAACATATTACTGAATTACCAATGCTTTTCAAAGAGATGGACAGGATACTTAAACCAGGCGGGCTCATTGTTCTCCATTATCCATGGGAACCAATTAGGGGTATAGGTACCATTGGCAATGCCTGGAAGTTTCTGGGCAATCCGTTTCTTGTCCATAAAATCCATGTTAACAGATTAAGCCATCGCAAAATTGGAAAATTAATCAAAGGGACGCGTCTTAAAATACTAAAGAAAAAATTCTTTTTCGATCCACAACCAGGGCAGATTACCATTTTAACAAAGTAGTGGTTACTTGCCATAGAAATACCTGTGCATCCGCTGTAACTTTAGTAAAAACAAAACCTTCTCCGGCACCAAATACCTACAGATTATTTAAAAGCTTGTCTCGATCTAAGATAAGCTTTTATTAAATAATAAAACCCTCCTTCATAAAGAAAGAGGGTGGAATGAGCAATCCAAAGTTTAAGCATTTTTTAATCGATGCAGAGATTCTTCTAAATTTTTTCTGGCTTGCTTTTCATACTTTTGCCTGAAAAACTCAGTAAAATAGATATATTTTCTATCAAGAAAACTCTGCAATTTTTCTGCTCTTTTATCGGCGAATTCTCTGTCAGAAACCCAGTGGTACTCTAAACGAATTTGCTTTTCGTATTCCAGGAAAGCTTGTTCCGATTGGCCCAGAATAGAAAGGTCAATATCAACTATAATCTGTTCGTCTATTTCTTTTGGGATTTCATAGTGTTTGGTGGCGATAATCAGTGAAATCACATTTTGCCTAAAAGTTACTGGCAGTCCATGTTCTTTCAGTAAACTATCGATGTATAATGCGCTATTTTCCTCATTACATTTAGAGTGGGTGTCATAAATTATGTCATGAAACCAGATAGCCATTTCCAGCTCGTCACTGTTTTGGCAAAGATGTCCAACTTCATCAAATTCTCGAAGACAATGGGCAATGTGATCCAAATTGTGATAAAACCTTTCCATCTCACAATAATTAATCAAGAAAACACTCAATGGTCTTCTTACCCCATAAGTCTTTTTTAATCTTCCCCACAAAGCTTCCCATCTTCTTTTTAATTCATCCATTTCCCTCACCTCCTTACAAAATCTTTTAATACAGCTTGTGGTTTAAAACTTTGGCCGATCGGCGTAAATCATCGAGCGTACCGGCTGTGTCAATGCGAAGAAGATTCAGTCTGTATTTTTTCGCCACCCTTATTGATTCTCGCCAACCCGGTATTTTGTCGACGAAGTAGGTCAGCTCCGGGGTTCCACGTTCAATCACTCTTTTTCTGGCTTGATGATTATTTTTGCAACCTAAATAAATAATCTTGCCTCCGACAAAACGAAACATTAATTTATTGGCTTCCAGGCCATAAGGAATCTCCACAAAAACATTTCTTTTGCCGCGCACTTTGTTAAGCTCTTCTTTCAATAAATTTAGCCATGGTTTTTTGATTACTGCCATAAGCCTCTCTTCTTCGTGCATAGCCATTTGGAGTAAGTCTTTGCCTGGAAAATTTCTTTCAATCAGCTGCCTAAGCTTTTCATTAAATTCATCAGTATTAATATGGACATTCAAAGAATTCTCTTCTTCAAGCATTCGCAAAAAAGTTGATTTGCCAGCGCCCGGCTTGCCAACGACCATGAATAAATTTTCAATGCCCAATACCTTTTCCAAAAGTCTTGAAATAACTAAAGGCGAAACGAATTTAGCCAATGCTTCTAGCTCTAAATTCTTGGCAAGCTCTCGCACGCGCGAAGAAGAAAGCTGATCAAATTCCGGCTCGCTAAATAGAAGGAAATATTTGTCGATGCCAAACCGACTTTTATTAAGCAGCATCACTTGTTTCTCTGCTTCCAGATCAATCTCATTACGAATGCCCCTGACCATCACTATTCGTGATTTATTCATCTTTAACGCCATAAAAGATGATAAAGTCTCTACCTGCACATTTTCAGGCACGCCGTAACTTAGCCACATTCTTTGACACTCCTCCTCAGAAAACCAACGATCTTGCTTTTGCGGATTGGCTGAACAGATAATAATTAATTTAGGGAAAAATAAGGCACATCTTATTGCCAATCGAAAGTGACCATAAGTGGGCGGGCAAAAGCTTCCCGGATAAATATAGATAAGCTTCATGTCTAACCTCCTTATTTAATTGTCAATGTACTACAGCTGTAGTATACTTTAGCTAGAGTATTTTGCTTTATTTTTGTCATAAATTCTCTCTATGTCCTTATTTTTCCGCTGAAATAAGCGTCAAATTAACCTTAAGGTTGTCGTTTTTTTTCGACAACAATATAAAAATATGCTCAGTATTATAAAAAGAAACCTAAAAGAATTAGGTTTCAGTGAAAACGAAGTAAAAGTTTATATTGCCTTAACCCAGCTTGGTGAATCAACGGCCGCGAAAATCGCTAAAAAAGCTGATTTGCCAAGAACCACGGTGATTGGCATTTTAAACAAGCTTAAGGATGATAATTATCTTTCTGCTTATTACTATAATAATTCAACTTACTACTGGATCGAGTCGCCAAAAACAATCCAAAATGCGCTTTTGAATAGAGCAAATGTGGCTGCCGGATTGAATGATTTATTAAGAGACCTCTATCGCACCGAGGCAGACTTTCCCAATGCCCAAATCTGCGATACTGAATCTGGCATCAAAACATTCATTGAAAAAACTTTAATCAATTTAGAAAAAAAATCAACTGTTTATACAATTGATACGCCTTCAGTCGGTAATTACACTAAAATATTCTCAGACAATTTCTACGATACTTTGCTTGATTTGAAAAATAAAAAGGGAATTACAACCAAAACACTTATCCCCTACGGCTCGTTTGTTACCATTAATCCGAAGAAAATAAAAGGGCAAACTATTATTCTGCGCGAAATGCCCAGGGAAATAAATTTTAAAGCTTCTCTCTGGATAATAAAGGATTTACTCGTGTTATTCTCTGGTCGCTATCCATTCGTTGTGGCGATAAAACACAAGATTATTACGGAAAGTATCAAAACCATATTTGATTATTTATGGAGCGTTTCAACTACAAAGACTATCTAAACTACGTTTACTTAGAGACTGAAATCAAACGAGATTTCTGTCTTTTTGGTTTTGGGCTTGACTTTTTCCTGCAAATACACTAGGATTAAGCATTATTGAAAATCGCAATAGATAAACCCTTCACGAGGGAATCTGAAATATAGTACCTTCAAAGGAGGATTGAGTAATGTTCAACTTTATCAAAAACCTCGAAAAAAGAGAAAGGAGATAGCCATGAAGCAGACTCTTGCAGTGATGTGTATTGTGGCTCTTGCGCTTTTTGCCATCGGATGCGAGGAGCCGGAAGAGGCGCGTGCTCGAGAGGAAGTTGAAAGAGCGCAATGGCTCCAGTCCAACGCGAACAAAGTGATCGGAGACATTCAGTATATCAAGGATCCGCGAACCGGCCTCTGCTTCGCCTACTACTGGGGTGATACAAATTTTGGTGGTCCGGCGCTCGCGACCGTTCCATGCGAAGCCGTCCCGCCGGAGCTACTCACGGTGGCGAAGTAACCAGAAAAGGATTGAGCAGACCTACTGCTCCCCGCTATGCCTTCGGCCTCTAGCGGGTTTCTTCTTTTTGGAATTTAAAGAACAAAGAATTTACTGCAATGAATTATCATTAACTCATAGAAAAATCTAAAATTATAAAAATTAATGGGCGCCAAGCTTTTTAGGGCAGAAGTTCATAAGAGTTTCCGTTTTTTAGCTAGCAAAAAAGCTTACCTCTAATTTCAGGTAAGCTTATTTTGTTTGTACCTTCCGATATCAAGATGCTGAATTTCAACCCAGTAGTCCAGATCGTCCAGCCATTTTCCTATTTTTTCCGCTGTATAAACAGAGCGGTGCAAACCGCCGGCGCAACAAAAATAGATTATTCCTTCGTATTTAAGACTTCCTGGCGAACGCCACTCTTTTATTTTTTCTTTTACTTTTGCTTTCACTCTCGCCAGAAAGCTACTTGAGTGAAGATCAAGATAATCCTGAACTGGCTGATCAAGGCCGGACATACTTATACCAACTTCTTTTTTCTGTGCCGGATCCGGTAAATCAAAACATTCAATAACAAAAGCTCCTTCTTCAAATGTCGGGTGGTACTCTAGGCCAACACTTCTAATTATAATCTTCAAATAAACCTCCTTGGGACGTATTACGTGCCGCTGGGACGTTCTACGTCACCTTTATATAATGAACAATATAGGTTATGTTATCTTAACAATTTATAAAAATTTAGGCAAGAACAGAAAAATTTGCTACAAATAGTAAAATTTGATAGATTTTACTTGCTAGTAACATCAGTAAGAATATTCTTGGGCCAATAGTCCCGACGTTCCGACTTTCGTCGGAAGTCGGGATCCCGACCGAAGCGTCGGGACTCATTTAGTAGACCTGCCCGCCTATGCTTGCCGGGGATATAGTATAGTGGTAATACGCGGCATTCGTCCACCCACCTTTTCGGGCCATTAGCTCAATGGTAGAGCGCAGCACTCGCATTGCTGAGGTTACCGGTTCAAATCCGGTATGGTCCAAAAAGGTAGGCGGACCGAGACCCGGGTTCAATTCCCGGTATCTCCACCAAGCATAGATAGGTAGGCAGGACGCAGTATTCGCATTGCTGAGGTTACCGGCTTGTCCCGCATATGACGAGCGTAGAGAGTCATTGTGCGGGATTCAAATCCGGTATGGTCCATAAGAAAGGTGGGCGGATGAAGGTCAGGGGTTCTCCGCCACCATAAAAAATTGAAGATTCGGCGGACCCGCCTCTGGCGGGGAATCCCCTTTGGTCCACCACTGATTTAATCATTTTTAGCCTAGCCTTGACACCTGCCTTGGATTGGCTTATAATAGAAGGTGCAATATAAAAAATATCCATAATTATCCTAAAAATATGAGAAAAAACCTTAATTTCTATATAAAAAGCGGCTAAATCGACCCGTTTTATTGGCGTGATTTAGTCCGCCTCTGGCGGATTTTTTATACCTTACTACCTTAAAAAGAAATCAATAATTACTTAGTAAAAATATTTGGGGATTATCATTTCTTGTTAAGGCCAGAACATTGACAACTGAAATGTAACGAGCAAAAAATAAAAAAAGATATCTCTTATAATTACGGTTAAACAAATTTAAGGGCGTATGGCGGATGCCTTGATACCAAAAGACGAAGAAGGACGTCGGAGCCTGCGATAAGCCTCGGTGAGGTGGCAACCAACCTTTGACCCGGGGATTTCCGAATGGGGAAACCCGTTCCGATATAAAGTCGGAACATTATTACCTGAATACATAGGGTAATGAAGACAACCTGGTGAACTGAAACATCTTAGTAGCCAGAGGAAAAGAAAAAAATCTACCATTGCTTCGCAATGGAAGCACGAAATTCAAAGCACTAAGCACGAAACAATATCAAAATTCCAATTTCGAAAATTCCAAACATTTGATTAGTAAATATCATTTGGATCATTGAAATTTGGGTCATTAGAATTTGTTTCGGATTTCGAATTTGAGATTTCGGATTTCCACTGCGAAGCAGTGGATTATTCCCTGAGTAGTGGCGAGCGAAAAGGGAACTTGCCAAAATCTTTACTGCGTAACCCTGTACCATTTACTGGCGCAGGGGGGAGAAGTACAAGCTGCTGTGGTAAGGGCGTTGCGAGGGGATTATTATTGGATCTTGTAAATCCAGAACAGAATCAACAAGGAGTATCTCGACACTCTTTCTTAAGGGAATGGCGAGACACTCTTTTAGGGCCTTAATCGAAAGCTATGGCAAGAGCTACCAAAGAAGGTGAAAGTCCTGTAGGTGAAAAGGTTCTAAATTCTGTCATAATTCTTCTCGAGTACCATGGGACTCGTGAAATCCTATGGGAATCCAGGGCGACTATCGCCCTAAGGCTAAATACTTTTGGTGATCGATAGTGAACAAGTACCGTGAGGGAAAGGTGAAAAGTACCCCGGTGAGGGGGATGAAATAGTATCTGAAACCATACGCTTACAAGCAGTCAGCGCGCTTCGCTATCGCTCCGCGCGCAAATTCTAATATCAAAATCCGAAATTCGAAACAATTTCAAAATCCAAATATTCCAAATTCAAAACATCAAAGTGGACGCTGATTAAATAATAAAGTTTTGGACATTTGAATTTAAATATTTGAATTTGTTTAGGATTTCGTGCTTCGGATTTAGAATTTGAACGCCGAGTGATAGCGAGGCGTCATGGCGTGCCTATTGAAGAATGAACCAACGAGTTAGTTCCCGCACCTTCTGTTTAAGTCTCAAAAAGACGAAAGCAAAGGGAAACCGAGTGTTTAAGCGCGTGCCCTTAGTTTACTAAGGGCAAAGGTGCAGGACTAGACCCGAAACCAAGTGACCTACCCATTACCAGGATGAACCCTGATGAAAATCGGGGGGAGGTCCGAACTCACTAGCTGTGCAAAACTAGGGGATGAGTGGTGGGTAGCGGAGAAATTCCAATCGAACTTGGAAATAGCTGGTTCTCCTCGAAATAGTTTTAGGACTAGCCTCTCTATGACAACTAGGGGTAGAGCACTGAATGGACATGGCAGGAGCAATCCTGTCATATCCAACCAAACTCCGAATACTAGTATTGTTTTATAGAGGGAGTCAGACCGTGGGGTCTAAGCTTCACTGGTCAAAAGGGAAACAGCCCTAATCCTCAATTAAGGTCCCTAAATCTAGGTTAAGTGTAAAAGGTAGTGAAGTGACTTGGACAACCAGGAGGTTTGCTTAGAAGCAGCCATCCTTTAAAGAAAGCGTAACAGCTCACTGGTCAAGTTGCTTTGCGCCGAAAATTTAACGGGGCTCAAACCTAGTACCGAAATTAGGACTCTTCCGCCGCTAAGGCTGAAGGGGGTAGAGGAGCGTTCTTAAACCAACGAAGTCCCACCGTAAGGTTGGGGTGGAGGTTTAAGAAGTGAGAATGTTGGTATAAGTAACAAAAATCCCGATGAAAACTCGGGACACCGAAAACCCAAGGTTTCCTGGGCAACGCAAATCGACCCAGGGTTAGTCGGTCCTAAGGCGAGCCCCGCGTCCGCGGGGGTAGTCGATGGACAGCTGGTTAATATTCCAGCACTGTCTGTCTAACTTGCTTAGAGTAGACACACAACCGTAGTTCTAGCGTGTTTTGGTTATATGCGTCCCTGTCCCGCCTCATCGGCGGGTTGGGGGAAGAGAAAGCCGCAAGGCAGACTCAATTAGGACGTAGGTTGTGTCAAGAAAATATTCTAGGTGCCCAAAAGCAATTTTGGGTAAATTAGACGGATGACCGTACCGTAAACCGACACAGGTGGGTGGGCAGAAAATGCTAAGGTGTATGAGAGAACCCTCGTTTAGGAACTCGGCAATAAAGTGGCCGTAACTTCGGAATAAGGCCTGCCGCGTAGAGCGCAAGCTTTTACGCGGCCGCAGCGAAAGTGTCCACGCGACTGTTTAACAAAAACACAGGTCCCTGCTAATCTTATAAAGAGATGCATAGGGGCCGATGCCTGGCCAGTGTCAGAACGTTAAGGCAAGAGGTCATTCCGCCGCAAGGCGGAGGCAGCCTTGAACTGAAGCGCTGATGAACGCCGGCCGTAACTATAACGGTCCTAAGGTAGCGAAATTCCTTGTCGGGTAAGTTCCGACCTGCACGAATGGCATAACGACTTGGAAGCTCTCTCAACGAGGGACTCAGTGAAATTACAAGACGAGTAAAGATGCTCGTTACCCACGACTAGACGAAAAGACCCCGTGAAGCTTTACTACAACTTGGCATTGAAATAATGTTGAATTTGCTTAGCATACGTGGGAGACTGTGAAGACCGCCTTTCGGGGTGGTCAGAGTCGAAATATGAAATACCACGCTGATTTAATTTTATTTCTAATCCCTTAACCTTCAACAGGTGGGGAGACAGTGTCTGGTGGGTAGTTTAACTGGGGCGGTTGCCTCCCAAAAAGTAACGGAGGCGTTTACTAAGGTTGGCTAGGTGCGGATGGAAATCGCACTGATAGGGCAAACCCACAAGCCAGCTTAACTGCAAGACAGACAAGTCGAGCAGGGACGAAAGTCGAAGTTAGTGATCCGACCGTACGTAATAGGACGGCGGAAGCTCAACGGATAAAAGCTACTCCGGGGATAACAGGCTTATCTCCTCCAAGAGTCCATATCGACGAGGAGGTTTGGCACCTCGATGTCGGCTCATCGCATCCTGGGGGTGGAGAAGCTCCCAAGGGTTTGGCTGTTCGCCAATTAAAGCGGTACGTGAGCTGGGTTCAGAACGTCGTGAGACAGTTCGGTCTCCTATCTGTCGTGGGCGCCAGAGACTTGAGAAGATTCTTCCCTAGTACGAGAGGACCGGGAAGGACGAACCTCTCGTGAATGAGCTGTTCTACCAAGAGCATAAGCTCAGTAGCTACGTTCGGCAGGGATAAGCGCTGAAAGCATATAAGCACGAAGCCCTCTTCAAGATTAGGTCTCTTTTAAGCTTCCTGGGAGAATACCAGGTTGATAGGCTTTAGGTGTAAGAGCAGCAATGCTTTAAGCCAAGAAGTACTAATCAAGCGTTTGTTTAACCGTAATTATAGTAGATATCTAAAAAATGTTTCAGTCCAGAGTTCCGGGTGTCTCAAGCGGCTGGGCCACACCCGATCCCATCCCGAACTCGGTCGTTAAGCCAGCCAGCGTTGATGATACTACGGTGCATACCGTGGGGAAAGTAGACCGATGCCCGGTACCTTGGACTGAAAAATGAAAACCGCCTGATTTAATCAGGCGGTTTTTTATTTGCTAACGATTTACGCGTGCTTTATATTTGTGCCAGGAAACAAAGCCATGATCCCTGAAGGTATAACCAAAAAAGCCAAAGGCAAAATAATCCTTGTTTCTTCTGGCCAGCCGAATAAAAAATTTAAAATGGTAAATATAATTATAAAAGAAGCAGCTACCTGAAAAAAAGTAGGCTTATCCTTCAAACGGAAAAATGGCAAAAACCAAAACAGCCCGAAAAGTGGTATGTATAATAAATGATGATTCGTCAGGGGGTTGTAAGTAAAATAATACTTAATCATTTCAAGATTACGAGGCAATTGCCACAAACGGGAGTTATTTCCTTCATATATAGCGTGACGAGTTATATAAAAAAATAAAAGCCAGGCAACAACTAAAATTAGAGATTCTAAAATTACTTTCCATTTTTTGTCTTTGCGCCAATATAAAAGAAAGTAAAATGGGATAAGAAAAACAATTGTTTCCTTGGCAAAAGTTCCGATGGCCATGAGAAATAGAAGTACAAAAAATTTTTTCTCCCTGATCAGCCATAAACCAATCAAAAATAAAAATTGCAAAATCACATCAGATTCCTGAAGAAAAGGTAGGTAAGTTAAAGGCGTAATTGCTGCTAAAAAAGTAACTGAAAGAAAAGCCTTTTCATGATTAAACCACTTCATTAAAAAAAGATGAAAAACACAAAAAGTCAAAAATGTGAAGAAAAAACGAATTATTAAATAAGAGACAAATATAGGCTGAATAAAAATTTTACTCACTAATTCAGCCAGCCAAAAGGAAATCATTCTAAACTGATTAGAGCCGCGCGACACGCCCTCTATTAATTTTTCATGCCGGTCCTGCCAATTATCAGGTATATGATTTAGGTGGGTAATAAAATAAGTCCATGTTAAAATCCACGAAAGAAAAAAATAAATAATGAAGAAGACAATGAGTAACTTATCTTCTCTTGAAAATTTAAACATAAAATGCAATTCTTAATCCTTTCTTAAAAACTATCTTTTTTTAACTTCCTCCTTAATATATTCAGTAATAATATAAAGAATAATAACCGCGCCAGCCACTGTCGGCAATTCGCTTGGTATACGATATCCCTGCTGATTGCCGCCCCACACGCAAAAACCAACCATGACTACTAATGTCATAATCCAAAGATAAACAAAATATTCTCCCCTTCTGTATTTAGATGAGTATTTTCTACGCCAGCGATGAATTTCCTTATCAGTCACATAAAAAGCCAATATAAGCAAATAAGTACTGGAAACCCAGGCAGGGAGATTGATCCGTCCTTTAGTGATAAACTCTGCTACCAACCAACTCCAAATCAACAAAGTTAAAACATCAAAGGCAATTAAAAATAAATTAATTTTTTTAAAACGAGGCATATCTATCATTATTATAACAAAAAGGTGGCTGATTAACTAATTTGTTTTATTATTTCCCTGATGATAAAATGACATTGTCTATTAATCAATAAAGTCATATGGAATACATAACGGATTTACATTTTCATTCCAAATATTCCCGCGCCGTGTCAAGGGATATGGATTTAGAACATATAGCCACGTGGGCTCAAAGAAAAGGCCTACATTTAGTCACCACTGCTGACTTTACTCATCCGGCTTGGTTTAATGAATTAAAAGAAAAACTGGAAATAAAAGATAATGGACTTTTTCAGCTCAAAGACCAAAAGTCAGACATATTTTTTGCGCTGACCACGGAGATTAGCTGTATTTACTCTAAAGGCGACAAAACTAGGAGAATCCACATGGTGGCCATAGCGCCTAATTTGCAAACTACAGACAAAATAAATGCGCAACTCAATCTTATTGGCAACCTGAAATCAGATGGCCGGCCGATTCTGGGTCTGGACGCGAAAGAATTAACCAAAATTATTCTTGATGCCTCACCGGAATGTTTGGTTATCCCAGCTCATATCTGGACACCCTGGTTTTCTTTGTTTGGCTCTGAATCTGGGTTTGATTCTTTGGAAGAATGTTTTGAAGAAATGACGCCTCATATTTATGCCGTGGAAACTGGATTGAGTAGCGACCCAGCTATGAACTGGCGGCTTTCTCAACTTGACAGAATGGCAATTACCTCGTCTTCTGACGCTCACTCCCCTGCTAACTTAGGTCGTGAAGCCACGACTTTTGAATTAGAAAAATTGACTTATCAAAACATCCTTAAGGCTCTGAAACAACAAGGCGGTGATAAAAACAGGATTGCTTACACAATCGAATTTTTTCCCGAGGAAGGCAGATACCACTGGGACGGCCATCGCACATGTAACCTGAGACTCTCGCCAGCGGATACTAAAAAATACAAAGGCATCTGCCCTGTATGCAAAAAACCTCTGACCATTGGTGTGCTTAACCGCGTGGACAAACTGGCTGACCGGCCAGAAGGTTTTAAACCAACCAATAGACCGCCTTACAAAAGTTTAGTGCCTTTGCAAGAAATAATTGGCGAGGCCTTTGACAAGGGAAAAAATACTAAGGGTGTTCAAGCTGAATATGAAAGATTAATCAAAGATGGCCAAAGCGAACTCAATATTTTGATGAAAATGCCCGTTGACGAGTTGGCTAAAATTACAGAGCCAGCTATTGCCGAAGGTGTCAAAAGAGTCCGCGAAGGAAAAATTACAGTCTTGGCTGGCTATGATGGAGTTTATGGCACAGTCAAAGTTTTCGATGAAATAAAAAAGAAAAAGGTTGGCCAAAAAAGTCTATTTTAAACTATGAGTAATTATCTTTGGCTCATTATACTAATTATATTGTTAATAATTGCTGTGATTATCAGTCTTTTTACAATTGTAATTTTTTTAATTTTGGTATTCACCCGCGTACCATTTGTCAAAACTCCCAAAAAGGTGATGGAAAAAATATTTGAAGAAGTAAAGTTTAAGCCAACTGATGTAGTCTATGACTTAGGCTGCGGAGATGGCCAGTTTCTCATTGAAACGGAAAAAAGATATGGATGCAAAACAATTGGTTACGAGCTGTCACCCATCGCCTACTGGCTGGCTATAATAAATATTAAAGTTAATAAAGCCAAAACAAGGGTTTTTTACAAAAACTTCTATCATCAAGATTTATCAAACGCTGATACAGTCTTTTGTTTCTTAATTGACAGCGTTATGCCCAAAGTGGGGAAACAACTGGAGCAACAACTGAAAAAAGGTGCTCAGATAATTTCTTTCGCGTTCCCCATTAAGGAATGGCGACCAACAAAAGTCATTGACTCTGACTCAAAAAATCCCAAAGCGAGCAAAATATATTTTTATCAGCGATAAACAATGTGGAGAGGTGCCTGAGTGGTTGAAAGGGCTGCTCTCGAAAAGCAGTAAGGTTGCAAGACCTTCGTGGGTTCGAATCCCACCCTCTCCGGATCGACAACTTTTTATCGGATGCGACCCACCTGCCTTCGCCTTTGGCGAAGCCAATGGCGGGCAGACCCGAGTGCCTCAAAAGCGCTCGGGTTTCGCTACATGTTAGTGGCATAAATAATCAAATACTCTACGCAAATTCTTGCGTAATTTACTGAAATTCAGTACCATTTAATAAACAGGGCAGAGAGATAACCAGTATTCGTATAATACGCAAGATTACTTTTATTTAATGCCTATTGTACGTATAATAACAAGTTAGGCGAAATTTTTGAATCGCCTTTATAAGAACTTAAAGAAGGAAGGTGAAAGAGGTGAATATGAAAGCTCTAATACTTGCTGCTGGAGACGGTGGCAGAGGAGGCAACTTAACTAAAAATAAACCCAAGCCCCTGATTCAGCTTTTGGGTTTATCTTTGATTGAGAAAGTAATTCTAACAGCAAAACAGGCCGGTATTGATGAATTTGTAATAGTCATCGGCTATCTTGGAGAAAAAATAAAAGACGAATTAGACGATGGAGATAAATATGGGGTAAAAATAACCTATATTGAAAATAGAGAATGGCAGAAAGAAAATGGAGTTTCTGTCTTAAAGGCTAAAGAATTGTTAAATGAAAAGTTTGTTCTGTTGATGTCAGACCATATTTTTGATGATCGCATTCTGAAAGAACTTATTGATTATGATATAAGAAGTTCTGTTATTTTAGCAGTTGATAGAAAAGAGCCCTCGCCAGGGGAAACCAAAGTTTTGGAAAAGAAAGGAAAGATTGTTGATATAGGCAAGGACATAGAAGAATCAAACTGCATAGACACCGGTATCTTCTTGTGCTCACCAAAAATATTTTATTATATTGAAGAAGCAGTAAAAGAAGGTAAAACTGAGCTTGCGCATGGTATTGCTAAAGCTGTTAAGAACGGAGATGCAGAAATATTCGACATCACGCAAATTAACAGTTATATCCCGAGCATGCGGAAGGAAGTTAAACCTTTCTGGATAGATATTGACACAGAAGAAGACTTAATCAAAGCAAAAAAGTTTTTAATTGAGAATGCCTGTAAAGGAAGAAATGATTTGCTTGCGACCCATGTGAATAAACCAATAGAAAATTTTATTGTAAACAGATTGGCTAATACAAAGATTACACCAAACCAGGTTACTATACTAACAAACATAATTGCTTATACATCCACATTTTTATTCCTCCAGGGATATTTATTGTTCGCTTCCCTCCTCACCTTTGTCGTTTCATTTATGGACGGCGTTGACGGAAAACTTTCAAGAGTTAAAATTGCTTCTTCAAATATTGGAAAAACGGAGCACGCCTTCGATTTTCTGTTTGAGCATTCATGGTATATCGCCTTAGCCATCTACCTATCAGGAACTTATGGAATATTGCCTATTTTACTGAGCACATTTATAGTATTGTTTGATGGTTTTTCTCATTATTGCGAACAGGCGTTTGAGAAGGCAATAAAGGACCGCCCATTAGCAGATTATGGACGAATTGAACGGCTATTCAGAAAATTTGACGGTAGGAAGAACAGTTATATAATTTTTATCTTAATAGGTGTTTTGCTAAATGCACCTTTCTGGTCATTAATTGCCATATCTGCATGGTCATTAGTCAGTGCTATATTTTATTCTTCGAGAACTATAAGACATCTCCATTATATGGATTGTAAGAAAACATGAATAAAAATTTGGCGATTCAAAAACTTTTCGCCCCGATGAAATCGGGGCTCGGTGCTATCGCACTCGCCTAACACGGTATATGCGGTTCGCTTCGCTCACCCGAATGCTCGGCATCGCCTCGCACTTCGCATACACCGACGTTGTATAACATATACTTTTCCTTTCCGCCTGATGGCTATTCCTTTCTATAATGAACAAATTTGATTTTATTTTTTACGCTCACTCATTCAAATTACGATTTCATCGGGACATCGGATAGCCCGAAACGTTGTGTGCTATATAACCTATGAATACATTTCTATTAGAAGAATTTGAATATTTTGCTTCTTTTGCCTCCTTAACTACAAGGAATGAAGATTTTCCTATATATAATCCTGAAACAAATGACTTACAAAAAGCAAGGGAATTAAAAAAAGACTTATACATTTTTTAAGAACTAACTACTATGAAAATTATCCTAAAACAGAAAATGATCATATTAATGCCATTATAAATCTTTCAAATTATTTTTCAAAAAAATATAGCACCTGCTTACATAAAAAAATATTTCGTATTGGAATTTCTCAAAAAGCCATTAACCTTTACTGTAAATATTTATGGACAGCTAACTTAAAACCAAATATTCCCTTTCATTGCCCAATAGATAATATAATTAAAAATGTTTTGTTGAAAAAATATTATGCCAAGTATATCAGCAAAAAATCTCAATCAACCGACTAACCAGCAAATATTTCTCGATGGCAGCAAACGGTCGGTGGTAGTTGTAGGCTCTGTAGCAATAGGACGCGGTGAGTACCTGCCGGGCTGGCGATGGTCCAAACACGTTGGTCCGCAAACAGGCAAAGAGTCCGCGTCGCATATCGGCTACATCATATCGGGTCATATGGTTATTCAAACGGCTGGCGAACAACAAACAAGAGTTGGACCTGGTGATGCTTTTGAAGTTGGACCAGGGCACGACGCCTGGGTGGTGGGCGATGAGCCATGCATAGCGCTGGATTTTGAACATTTACAATAGCCGAACGGAGAAATGAAATCTCCCGTCTCCGCCATCATCTAAACCGAGTATTCAAGCTATGGCGAAAATTGCCAAAGCGTTGGGCGTTTCAATTGAGGAGTTAATCAAATAAATCTATGAAATTTGCAATCGTCAGCGACATTCATATCGGCGATTATCGTCCGCATAATGGCATATATCGCAAGGTCACCCCTCAAGCCGAAAAGTTGCTAAAAGAATTTGTTCGTAAAATGAACAGCTCTTTCAAACCGGACTTTGTAGTTCAGGGCGGCGATATGATTGAAGACACTAATCTATCGCTGGATAAAAAAAACTATAAAAAAGGCCTTGCGATATTATTGAATTTAAAATGTCAGGTGTATCATCTCGTGGGCAATCACGATTTGAGATACTTGAGTGTTAAATATTTAAAGAAAATCCTCAAATACAACAAACTGTATTTTAACGTGGATTACAAAAATTTCCGCTTCGTTTTCTTATTTACAAAACGATTTTACCCGTCGAAAGAAATTCTACTAGATTTATCGCAACTTAAGTGGCTCAAGGAAAAGGTAAATACAAATAAGAAAATTGTTATATTTACTCACTACTCACTAGTTCCGGTGAACGCTCGCGGAAATTTTTGGTTCAGCAAAAGACCAAATTTAACTTTTATTAAAAATCACCGTCAATTTCTGAACATTATTGCTGGTAGGAATGTTAAATTGGTTTTTAACGGACATCTTCACTGGAATAAAAAGAAAGTGTTAAATGACGTTCACCACATCACTGTTCAATCATTGGTGGAAAACACTTCGGGCAAAGTAAAGGGCCCTCCCGCTAACGCTTTTACACTCGTGAATTTAGATAAGAACTTTGCCTCTATAAAAATCACGGGGCGAGGTGGTACTAATTATAGGGTCAAAATATAATTCAAAAGAATTTGCCGCCAATATAATATTAAATTCTATCAATATGGTTGACATTATTAAAGCTTCAAAAAGATTAATATATCAACGGACACTTAAAAACAATGCGCCCACCTGGGCGCTAACGGAACTAGCGGTTAATAAAGGTAAAAAATTGGCTAAAAAGTATCGCGTAAACAGAAAGTTGGTGATTGCTTCGCTATACCTGGCTCACACTATTTTTGATGAGAAAAGAAAAAGTAAAATTCAAAAAACTCATGAGTTATTAAGCGCCAGGTTTGCAAAAAAACATCTAGATAAATGGAAGGTTTTAGCGAAAAACCAGGAAATTATACTCAATGCGATTAAGGCTCATCATGGTAAAGTGCCAACCACTTCATTAACAGCCGAAGTGGTTAAAAATGCAGAATGTTTCAAATTTTTAACTTTAGAAGGGTGTTTAATGTTTTTGCACGACCTTGGCCGGCGTCATATGCCCCTTGACCAAGCTGTTGATTATGTCATAGATAAAATGAATCAAAAGACGAATTTATTAACTTTAAAGGATTGTAAAAGGGAAGCGGCAAGGAACCGCCGGAAAATATTAGAAATTTTTAAGGAATTGTTGAAATAAAACTTCAAATTATACTCTATGAACAAAAAAATACTCATCTGGCAAACTTTTGGCGCTATCTTTACTATTCTCGCAGGTTCTGCCCTGCACTTTATTTTTGAATGGAGCCAGTCTTTCAAGCCAATAGCCCTGGTTGGTGCTGTCAATGAAAGCACCTGGGAACATTTGAAAATAGGTTTTTGGCCGGCTTTTCTTTTTGCCGTGATTGAGTATTTCAGTTATGGCCGGAGGATGAAAAGTTTTTGCTTAGCTAAAACTGTTAATTTCTATACTATTCCCATTCTTATTACTCTTTTGTTTTATGGCTATACGGCCATTATAGAAGACAATTTATTGATGGACATCGGCATCTTTATTTTAGCCATTATTATCGCCTACTGGTTAAGCTATAAAATTTTAAAGTCAGGGAAAGATTTAGCTAAATACAAAGCTTTGGCTATTATTCTAATCATTATTATCCTGTTAGCTTTTAGCTTACTCACTTACTTCCCACCCAAAAATTTCCTGTTTCTAGACCCAATAAGTGGTGGGTATGGAATTGTCGGCTGATCAAAAATATGAAAATCGGCCAAAATAATTAATCTATAAGATCATGGAAAATCCGGAAAAAACATTTAATCAAGAAAAGAAAGACCCAGAAAAAATGATAAATGATATTATTTATAAGGCGGCTGAAATGTTGGAATTTAAGGAAGCGGTGACAAAAGCAAGTTCAAAAATTGAAGCACTCAAAGCAGTGCGGTTATTACTGCGTAAACATTTTCCGCAAATTTCAGAAATATCTGAAGAACACAGACCTGATGTGTCAATAGCCAGTGGCGCTGTCCTAATTCCTCCCCGTGGATTTAAAAAAGTTTTTTCTGGACGCATTTCCCCTGAATTTAAAATTGCGCGAGGCATAATAGACTTATTAAGAGAACAAAAGTAAAATTTTTAAATTAAAGTGTACACCCCAAGACATAAAAAGCAAAAAACCTCTGAATTTAACAGAGTGGATGCTGAGCCATTATATTGCCGTATCACATGAAATGGGGTGGGTGAGAAAACCAGCTAAAGATGTGAGCACAACAATAATGGAATATAGAAATTTAATTCACCCTGAAAAACAATGGAGACTAGGTATAATTCTTGAACCTCAAGATTCGAGAATGTTTTTTGTAATTTTTAGCGAGCTTTCAAAATAGATTCTCGAAAGCGTTTAATTACCTTGACCCGAGTGCCTTAATTTATTACTTTAACAAATCTTTGAAAAAGCCTTACAATGCTAGTATAACTGGGGCACTTAACCCAGGCGGCCCGCCAATTTTCAAAATTCGGATTTTGGGCGATTGTTGCCTCGCCCCGCCAAAGGCAGGGCTCGGCTTCCGCAAGGATTTTGAAAGGATTTTTGAAATCCAAAAACAATTTCTGCCCGCTCAAACGGAAGTTCGAACCAATCTTTTTTAGAAAATCCCGACTAAGAGAGAAGAAAGGATTATCACAAGAAAAATTAGCACGACTGGCTGATGTTTCGAATAATACAATCGTAAATATCGAGGCCGGAAAACAAAAAAATCCAACAATAGATACGATTAGAAAAATTGCCAAAGCATTTAATGTGTCTCTAGAAGAGTTAATAAAAGAGTAAAGTTTATGAAATTTGAAGTAGGGCAAGATAGAGTTCAGGTTCATTTCTTAGTCGCATACGCAGATGTTATTTTTGGTTTTAAAAGATTTGAAGAATTCTTTGGCCTTCCTTTAATTGAGGCTATGGTTAAAGTTTCCGAAGAGAGGTATACTTCTTTATTTTCCATAAAGGGTTTAAATGACCTTTTTCTGTTTATCGAAAACAACATAATTCAACGCCCTGATAGATTTTATGAAAAGGTTAGAAAGAAATTTGATAATGATCACCAAAAAACCATAAAAGTGTTATCTAAAAAATATGATAATAATTGGCAAGAAATTAATGCCGTCCTATTAGCAATAAAATACATCAGTATTTATCTGCCCGCATTAAGATATTTTGAAGTAGTAGCTAATAGACATTTAAAGGATTCATTTTCAAAAAATAATGTAAAAATTTCTAATGAGGAAATATTTATTTTATCTTCAGTTGATTCTTATTCCACTTTGGCAGTAAAAGAAAAAATAGATTTATTAAAAATTGCCTTAAAACATTATCAATCTAAAAAACGTGAGGCTTATTTAGAAGACATTAAAAATCATACCAATAAATATAGTTATATTGAGCTTCATGTTTCAACTCGGGATCCCCTGACCTTTTTAGATTTTGAAAAGAGATTAAAGGAATTATTTAAGAAATCAAAAATAGAACTACATTTACAACTTCAAGAATTAGAAAATCGAAATATTAAAATCAAAAACCAGAAGAAACGTATACTGGAAAAATATAGATTTAACAATTTTGAAAAAGATATTTTAAAGATACTTGAATTTATTTCCGAAACGAAAGTTAAAATCACCGACCATATTTGTTTATTGAATTTCAAACTCATTAGTGCGGCAAAAAAATTATCAAAACAATGGGGTATACAAGAGAAATTGTTTTATTTAATGTTTCCTGATGAAATTAAAAAATATGCCAAAAAACAAAAATTAGATAAAAAGCTAACTGACCTAATTAAGGGAAGGAAAAATGCGGTAATTTGGGCGAGGGGTGATAAATTAAAAGTCTTTTTTGGCAAACAAGCAAACATCTTTCTTAAAAAGAAAATTACTCAAGAAAAAATCGAAGCCAATGAAATAAGCGGTACTCCAATTTTCAGAGGCGTATTAAAAGGCAAAGTCAAAATAGTAAAATCAATTAAAGATTTTCCAAAAGTTAAGAAAGGTGATATATTAGTGTCTTCTGATACCACGCCGGATTTTGTGCCTATTTTTAATAAAGTTTCCGCAATTATCACAGACGAGGGCGGCGTCATTTGTCATGCCGCCATTGTGGCTAGGGAAATGAAAATTCCTTGCGTAGTTGGTACTAAAATAGCAACAAAAATTTTAAAGGACAACGACATTGTTGAATTAAATGCTGAAAAGGGAATAATTAAAAAAATCAAAAAATTATGAGTCCCGAAAAATTACAACATTCACCAGAAATGCCGGAAGGCGGACAAGAAAAAGAAAAATTTGAGCCGCAGATTATTTTTGATTTTATCAGACATGGCCAAATAGAATATGGCGAAGAGTTGAAAGAAAAGGTTCAAAGACTCGGATATAAATGGGAAGATGTGTTGCCTACGTCACAAACCACAGAAGAAAAAATTGGAAGCCCCGCAGATTTAGAAGGGAGGGTAACTCCCAAAGGAAAGGAGCAATTAAAAGAAGCGGCTAGGGTTTTAACAGAAAAAATAGACAAGGATAACGAAAATATAATGGTTTTATTTGGACCACGTTTTAGAACCATTGATTCTTCAAACGCTATACTGGAAGAACTAGAACAGCAGGGGGTGGATGTCTATAAGGCGAGGCAACACAAAGATTTAATTGATATGAAAAAGCATTGGATTGCTATTCTTGAATTTGTGAAAACGAAGGCTCCAGACGCAGACAAAGTATTTCCCTATTGGGCTAATATGTCGGAGCAGGAAATTCACGAAGCCGACTTAGAAAGCCTTGAAGATATTGGAAAAAGAATGGATCATTTTATTCAACTTATAAAGCGCTATGCTCGAATGTATAAAGATCAGCTTGGATTAGAGAATAAAAAACTTAGAGTTGTAGTAATAACTCATGATACAAATATCCTTTCAACTTTAAAAAAGGAAGGAGTGGCGCCAGAAGAGGCAGGACTTATTAAAAATGCGCAAATTGTTGAGCTAGGCGTAAATAAAGAAGGAAAAAGTAAGTTAATGTTTTAAAAATGTACACAAAAAAACTGGTAAAATTAATAAAAATGGTGGACAAAAAAGCTATTTGTGAATCCTGCTAAAGGTTTAATTTTATTAAGTTGAAAACTATGACCAAACTTTGGACCTGTCCAAAATGTAAAAGACAATTTGAAAAGAAAAATCAAGCCCACTCCTGTGTCAGATTTCCACTGGCTAATCATTTTAAAAATAAAGATTATGCCCAATCACTGTTTGAACACTTGAAAAAAGAGATTATTAAAAATGTCGGTCCTGTAAAAATAGAATCATTGCCCTGCTGTATCCACTTGGTCAGTCGTTATACTTTTGGTGCTGTTTGGGCCTTAAAAGATGGGATAAGAATTGATTTTCGCACTGATTATAAAATTAAAACAAGGAAATCTTACAGGATGATCAGGATGTCAGCCAACCGCTATTTATACTACTTTGATATCAAAAACAAGCAGGAGATTGACAGGGAATTGCTTGGCTGGATAAAACAATCTTACCGGCTGCATAAAAAAGCTGGAGATTAATAGACTAAAAATAAATCATTTAATCATTTATTTATTAAATAAAAACCTGAATGAAAGATAAAAGTTGGCAAGCTGTTAAAACTTATAATAAAATTGCTAACAGATATACTGAAATATTTTTTAATGACTTCTCGGACAAAAAAGAGCTTGATAAATTTCTTTCATTGCTGCCGCGACGCGCTAAAATACTGGATGTTGGCTGTGGGCCGGGCAATTTTACCCAATACTTCATAAATCGAGGTTTTAATTCTGAGGGCATTGATTTATCAAGCGAAATGATTAAAATTGCCAAGAAAAAACTCCAAAAGCTCATGCCGGGCTACCAAATCAAATTTGTCTAAAAGGCACTTCCGTCAGAACCCCACAGAGCCTTCTCCCAAGGAGGCTCTTTTTGTTATTTTTTGATATAATAAAGACGATTAAACTCCTAATAAAAGATTGCTTACAAAAACAAATGGAAAAAATCCTGGGCATACATTTGGATATTCCAAAGACTGCCTCAAAAATAATACTAAAAGCCATTAAAAAATCTGGCATAGAATCTCCCCGGTATTATAACTATGTGCCACACGTTACTCTGTATCGCTGCCGCTTCCCGGCCAGTCAATATCCTAAACTCCTTGGCCAGCTCAGCGCTTTAAAAATGCGACTATGTCATACGGCCATCAGTAAGATAACCAGCCAGCCACAGGAAAATGGTGCATCCTTTCTTTCGCTAACGCTTTCTCGGGCAGTACAGATCAAAAAGCTCCACCATCAAGTACTCCGACCGGCCAATCAGCTCCGCGGCAAATTAATCCGGGAAAAAGAGAAGCAGCTCCTCCGACAAAATAAATTTACCAAACAAGAAAGCCAATACCTTCATCAATACGGCAGTCAGCGAGTTTTATCGCTCTATAAGCCGCACATCACTCTTGGCGAGGTAACATTACAGACTGCTAAGTCAACCATCAGAAAATTTACCCCCTTCCTCAATAAACTTAAAAAAAATCCCTTAAATCTGTCTACGCTGGTTGTTGGGCTGTATAATTATGACGGTCGGAAAGAAACATACATGAAAGTAATACGGGAAAAAGAAATTTCATTAAGTAGATAAAATACTATGAACGGTATAACTAGAGAAAACATTTATCCAGGCCTTCATGTAGCCATTATCCAGAAACAAGACCAGCGCTCTGGTAAATTAACTGAAGGAATTGTTAAAGATATTTTAACTAACTCTTCCACTCATCCGCATGGCATCAAGGTGCGGCTGGAGACGGGAGAGGTGGGGAGAGTGCAGGTTATAAAATGATCTACCCTCAACTACCAAACCTTCGACGGTAAAAAAGCAAACAAATAAAAAAGCCCGAGCAGTATAACTAACCTACGCGGGCTTATGTAATTCGTCTTTAAAGACACTTACTTGGTAAATGCCTTTATAAGTACTGCCTTAACCTGTGGTATTATCTCCTTGTGGCTGAATGTTTTTGCCCATTGTACTCTGATTGTGTGAGAGGTAAGAGTTACATGACTTACACCTTGTATATCAAACAGTTGTTTAATATACGGCGGCTGTTTGTCAGGTTGAGATTCCGGATGATTAAAGGTAAGAAATGAGGGATACGTGACAACCCTTTCGGAGACATGAAAATCGGCCGCGTGTGGGGTGTTAAACCAATCCCTTTCAACCTTTAGACGGAACGACTGGTCCTGGCCGGTACGGCGACACTGGAGAGCTTCGCCTATCCTGGCCATCAACTTATCCAGTGCTACGCGGCCTGGAAAAACCAGCAGTAGTCGTTTAAAGAACATAACTGCTCCTTGCCCTGCGCTGTTGATTGTGGGCTGTCTTTTGACGCAAGGCGGCGGAATGGGCAAGACAGATAATCCCAAACGCCATGTTTTCTAATAATCCATAATATGCCATTTTGCCGATTATGTCAAGAGTAGCTGTCCACAGATAAAATTTAAGCTGTCAATACTGCTTGCCTCTTCTCTGCCAGACAAAATTTGCCATTTTTAACAATTAAATTGTATTCCAATAAACCCTTTCGGCTGTTTTTTGGTATAATGAAAATATACCTAATTATAATTATCACTGTTTAAAATGAAAATTTTTGTCAAAGCCAGGCCAAGTGCGAAAGAAGAGGAAGTCAAAAAACTTGACGATAGCCACTTTGTAGTTTCCGTCAAGGAGCCACCAATCAAGGGTAGAGCTAATTTAGCGATTGTTCAAGCACTAGCAAAATATTTTGGTATCACAAGCGATAAAGTCAAAATAATCACCGGATATACTAGCCGGCAAAAGATTGTCAGGATTGAATCATAGCCAAGCTCTTTTGGCTGTTTTTTGGTATAATGAGAGTGTAATCCATTAACAATTAAAATATGATTCGTATAAAAACGAGTTATACGAAATTGCACTTTTTAAAAATTGCTTTTCCGCTTGAATAAAAAAGGCTACCGATGTTTTGTCGATAGCCCGTTAGTTACTGGTATCAGATGTCGGATTAATAATCCTGCCACAGCCAAGGTTTTTCTTTCCTTGCCTCCATAAACGTCTCGAGTGTAGAAACTCCATCTTTTCTCGGGTTATAAGTTGGATACTTACCAACCTTGAAATTTGAGTCTTTCAGTCTGCAAGAAAAAAATTCAGTCAGATCCTCGTCAACCAAAGTATCAAATCCTCTTTCATGCGCTTTTTTTGCCAGCTTCTCCACGCAATCCCACATATGAAAACCGGCTATTCTGATTATACTAACTCCATTCAGCTGATTCAGAATATAGTCTTGGTCTGGGTACTGATATTCTCCGTTTGGTTGTTTTGTGGTGTGGGTTTTGAAACTTAACCCAACTTTGATAATTCTGTCTGATGGCCGGAGTGCTATTACATCAGAAACGGAACTTCCATTAAAAACTGTATAATTTATCCCAAAACCATTTTGCCGATATCTTATATCAATGCAACTATTCAGCATTAAGCTGTATCTTTGTCTAAGCGCATCTATCCCGCCTTTTTCAGACCAACCATGATTTTTAATTTCAAAGTCGATTATTTCTGGTATTGGATACAAAAATACAAATTGCTTCATCTAACACCTCCGATTATTTATAAAAGAGCAGCTTTCACCAACAGCGAAAAAACGTCTTTTCTTTATTGAATAATTCAATATATCAGATACTTGATATTATGTCCAGTCTTCTCAAGCGCAAAAAAAACAATTTGTAAAAAGAGCCTGGTAAATCTAAATTAATATTTAAACATTTAAACTAAAAATATGAAAGATCGAGAATCAACTCCAGAAACAGACCCTTCATCAAAATTAGCTTCAGAAATCGCGGAAGCTATCAATGGCTTAATGGGAAGCCACCAATGGTCTGGTGATAATCCATTCGAAATTAAAATGGCTAGCGAAAAGGAAAGAAAGGCCTACATTTATAAAATCAGAAGGGGGATGATTGGATTACTATTAAAGAAAGAGTAAGCGATAATCCTTCTTTGGATCGCACATTTACACTAGATAAAAAAGGAGAAGTATGGACATATACAGATCCGCATCTTAGTAAATATAATGAGTCTTCCTTGGGTGAGCTGCGAACAGTTTTTGACAGATTAAAGATTGCCATCGAAGCTACTGCTCCAAAACGTTTGGATGATTCAACAAAAAAATTGCCATCCGCTGAGACTGAGTAATAATTATTACATTGCTCAACGCCGAATATTTGATTCCGCTATACTCCTCGTCAATCGCGGAAAAAATAAAGGGCTTGCCTTTAAACTTTTAATAACAATTTAATACTAAACCATAACCACAAAATCACCATAAAACCAAAACCAATTGTCTCACCGCGTATTAATTCTTAAACAACCAAAATGAAACTTCGCTATCTAATATCTTTAATGTATTTAATCGCCCTTTTCTGGGTGATATTTGCTATCAGCTGGCTGTTCCGCGATTCTGATTACCGGTATTTCTATGCGGTGAATGGTTTTGGCTACGCCGTAGTACTGTCCATCTTCGCCTACTACCTCAACAAAAAACAGCGCTGGGCCTGGTGGGGAGCCGTTATTTTTGCCGGCCTCGGCATTATTTTAACCATCACCGACCAAGTCGGCTGGTTTGATTTGGCTTATCTTGTACCGGCAGTATTCCTTTTTATTTTATTATTAAGAATGAAAGCTATTGTTTACCAAAAATAAATCAAACCAATAAACTATGGTCACTTAACAAAAATCAATTAGTATTTATTTCAGTTTTAATATATTAAAATAACTAAATTATTAATCAACAAAAAGGTATGGAAAAAGAAGTAACCAGCCAGTTTAAGGAAAAACCAAAAACAAAATTAGGTAAATGGTCAGTTGGGTTGAATGCCATTTTCTTGATAGTTATTGCCGTTTCTTTAGTGCTTGTATTGGTACTAAAAACACTTTCTTTTGACGATCGCTGGTGGGACGTAACCGTGCCCGTTGCCTTCCTCATCGTAATGATTGCTTTTGTGACTGGAATAATAGCGGTCAGAAAAAACAAAGAACGATCGGCGTGGGTTTATGTATCTATTGTTACGGGTGTATGTGCTATTCTTTTTGCGCTTCTTCATAGTTTATTTATCCATGATTGATTGAATTATGGGTGAGTATTCTTGCGGCATCCGCACCCATTTCATAGACATTAAGTTCGATAGCTAAGCTTTTCAAAAAAATTATAAAATATGAACCAACAAAATCATTTTTTTATCATTCCTACTTTTTCTTGCCCTCATTTTTTCGGGGAGAAATAATACGATGAAATAAACTTAATATCTCCATGTTTTATATATTGAATTACCTATTTTGTCCATGGTAGTAATATACTCCAATAATTTATTTTAAAAATTTGCATTCATAGTTTAATATCCATGATTTTTGGATTTTCCACTGGCGTTCTTCATCAGTACTTAGACGCCAAACAATCAATTAAAATAATTAAACAACTCGGCTGTGCAGCCATAGAGCTTGGTTTTGTTCGCAAAGAGCGAATGGAAAATGGATGGATGGAAGCCATTACCAAAGAGGATTTAGAGGGTTTTAAATATATCAGCTTGCATGCGCCAAAAATGTACTACAAAGACAATGAAGAAACGCGAGATGTTTTCAAGCGAATCGAACGAATAAATAACCTCCGGCCACTAGACCTAGTTGTTTTCCATCTTGACAATGTTGTAGATGTTAAAGTATTTAAAAAAGCCTTATTTCCAGTTGGTTTTGAAAATATGGATAAACAAAAACCATTCGGCAGAACCTTAAAAGATATTGAGAAATTGCTGAAGAAAAATGCTGACTTCCGTTTTGTGCTGGACACAAACCATATAAAATCAAATGATCCATCTATGAAGATGATAAATGAATTTTACTCTCAGCTGGGCCATAAAATTGCCGAATATCACGTCAGCGGTCTGGGCAGTGATTATCCTCATATCCCCCTCTTTCAAACACAAAAAACTGACATACTAGAAGCTGTCAAGGATTTGTCTAAACCGATTATTTGCGAAAGTAGATTAACGCCTGATAATATAAGACAAGAAAAAGAGTTTATTGAGAAATATTTAAAATAAAAACTCATAAACTATATTTCCATGCTAAAAATTACCTATTATTAGGCTCACCGATGTTAACAATACTATCATTTGACAGCTAAGTTAACATATGTTAACATATAAAACATAAGTTAACATAATAGCCAAATTATATGCAAGATAAGCGATTTTTTTCTACGGCAGAAGCGGCAAAAATCCTCGGTATCAGCCGCATTGCTGTTTTTAACAGAATAAAAAAAGGCCAGCTAAAAGCGACCAAAGTCGGCCGCAATTATTTAATTGAAAAGGATCAGCTCCCTGCCAAAAAAGGTGCGCCTTTATCAGACAAAGATAGAGAGCTGATTAATAAAGCGGTTGACAAAACTATTCAGGAATACGGCCAAACATTAAAACTATTAGCCCATGACTAGAATTAAAGAGCTGACTATCAATGAGGTGGAATACGTGGCCTTTTATTTAGCCAGGCGCTGGATGACTTTCAACGAGCCGATTCCCGATTTTCACACGCGGTTTCCCAATAAATTGGAAAGTTGCCTGGCCACACCTTTCCAGAAATTTAATCGTCAGTCGCTCTACCAAGGTTTAGCCGGCCGAGCGGCTATTTTATTTTACCTGCTCATAAAGAATCATCCGTTCCAGAACGGCAATAAAAGAATTGCCATGACCGCACTTTTGACTTTTCTCTATAAAAATAACAAATGGCTGAAGGTGGACCAAAAAGAATTCTATAATTTTGCCATGTGGATAGCCCAGAGTCCGGCTGGAGCAAACGAAGAAACGGTGAGATATACAGAAAAATTCATTAAAAAAAACCTAGTGAATCTAAATTGATATTTGACCATTTGATACTTCAGATTTAAATAATATGAGTCTTAAAATTACTTATTTTGTCCACGGCACCACCACTGACAATGAAAACGGCCTGGCCAGCGGGCTGGTGGTAAAGGGAAGACAGAACTCCTTACACCTTTATTGTTGACAAATATAAATAATTATAAATGTAATTCGCATAATAACAAGTTAGGTGTAATTAAGAAAATGACTCTTTATTTATATGACAAAAAACTTTGAAAATGATTGCGCTCATTGCCCTAGTGGCCTTGGGCTTGAATATCCACTTTACGACGATGACTTATTTTGGGTTGTGTGTGACGCGCATCCTCTTGTTCAAGGCCATATTCTTATTATCCCGAAAGAACATATTCCCACGATGGGCAATTTGTCAGATGACGCTTTCAAAAAATATGTGGATTTATATAAAAAAGTAAAATCATTTATAAACGCATTCTACGGAGAGGTTGGAATCTTCGAACACGGCATTACGGGTCAAACGGTATTTCATGCGCATACACACTTTTCGCCCTTCAGTCATGATACTGAAGAAATCATATCTGACAAAAAAGCGCTACGCAGAATTTCTAGCTTAGAAGACTTGAAAAATGAATTCGCGCGAAAGCAGAAATATCTTTTTTTTGAAAACAAAAATCAAATGTGGCTTGTTGACACAAAGTTAGGATTTCCAAAATTTTTTAGAGATATTTTTGCTAATTTATTAAGCGCCAAAGAACGAGCTAATTGGAAAAAAGCCAGAGAAAACCAAAAATTAATGCAACAGTTTAAAAAAGATATTTCCACCTTAACTGATAATTGGAATAAATATTACAAATAAAGAGCCTTTTCTTAATTTGCTCCGCTATCGCCACTGACTGTCGCCAAACCAAATCCTGGCAGCCGGGGTGGGAGTACGGCGTAGAAAATAAAAATTCATAAACCATATTTCCAAGCCGTCCTTTCTGCCTTCATTTTTTTAGGAAAAATAATATAAATTATATGAGCAAAGAAATAGAAATTCAGGTCCGTGTTACAACTGTTAAACCCCTGATGCGGGTTCTTGAAGTTGAGGGATCTTTCCAATACGAAAGCAAACAGATGGACGATTATTTTACCCCAGCTGACCGTGACTTCACTGCTGTGCGGCCGATTGCCGAGTGGTTGCGCCTGCGGGAGGCTGAAGATAAATATTCCGTTAATTATAAATACTGGCATTACGACGATAACGGCCGCAGTCATTACTGCGATGAATACGAATCAGCCGTAGATGATATTACCGCCATGCGTAATCTGTTCAAGGCTCTTAAATTTCGTAAACTGGTAACGGTGGAAAAACTCAGAAAGGCCTGGCAGTTCAAAGACTGGGAAGTGGCCGTTGACCGCGTCCTCCGGCTTGGGGATTTTATTGAGATCGAATACAAGGGCTCGACTAATGTTGATCCAAAAGAAGAGATAGATAAGATGATTGAATTTCTCAAAAGTCTTGGCTGCGGCAAAATAGAACGCAATTATCTTGGCTATCCCTTCCAGCTCATGTTTCCGGACGAGGTAAAGTGGGAAGAAGTCTAAATTTGGTTTTGAACATTTGAATTTTGAATTTGGGATTTTCCTGCCCCGTGAAATCCGAGTGGGGCGAGGATTTTTACGGGGTTTCGGATTTCGGATTTCGTGCTTCGAATTTAAAAATGGCAGCCGGGGTGGGAGTATGAGGTAAGATGGTTTGAGCGGAAAAAGTTGTGAGAAAATTTTAGTTTTATACAAGTTCAATTATTTTATTAATTAAATAACATGGAAACTTATAGACTCTTTACCAAACAGCCTGTTAAAAAAATTGAAGAAATCATTTTAAATAAAGCTATCCCAGTCGCCCTTAATGATTTAGCTAATAAACTCGAAAGAGCAGGCAATACGACAAGAAAAGAAAACCTCTTAAATAATCTCCCCTTACTGGCCTCACAAGGTCTAATAATACTTAGAAAATCTGGCCAAAAGGGCAAACAAAGTTACGAATTTTTGCACGGCTGTATCTTAGCAGCTTTTTTAAATGGAATAAAACAGGAATTTCAGCATGATGTTTATTATCCGGAAAATAAAAGTTATGACTTTCTAATCATTAAGAGTCCTAGAGGCAAAAAACCAGATTTTAAGTTACCAAATAAGGAGATTTATAAAAACGGCTTAGTGCTGAAAGTTGAACTTGCAGAACTTACAAATATTCAAAATTTAAAAAACATTATTAAAGACAAATCAAAAGATTCAAAAAGGATTTTATTAGTCAGTTTTGCTTTTAATAGCCAAATAAATTTCCAACAATTATTTAAGGTTACCCAAGATGCTAATAATGATAATTTTGAAACCATCTGGTTTATGGGACAGACAAACAATCCCACTGATAATAATAAATTATGTTATTTTGTTGCAGAAGCAATTAAACACAAAAAAGTCTTCCCAAGATTTCAATTACTAATCAATTGGGATAAAATTAAGGAAGAGGTAGATAAAGTATTTAATAAATAGACTAAGTAATTCTTCGCCCCTTCCACCAAAAACCCACCACAAAATTTATGCCTCAAAACAACAAAACCCCATGAACGGAACAAACCGAGAAAACATCTATCCAGGCCTTCACGTAGCCATTATTCAGAAACAGGACCAGCGCGCCCCTGCCCGCAATGACTTCGTCAATGCGAAGTCAGGCGGGGGTAAATTAACCGAGGGCATTGTTAAGGATATTTTAACTAACTCGCCGACTCATCCGCACGGCATCAAGGTGCGGCTGGAAACGGGAGAGGTGGGAAGAGTGCAGATTATAAAATAACCTAACCTCAACTTCCTTCCACAAAACGAAATTTACCTTTCTCAATAATCCGTAATAGGATTCACATACCTAAAAACCTTCCCCAGAAAGGAAGGATTTTTTATGACGCAAAGAAGAATATATCAAGAGGAGTTTCCATACTTCATCACATTCCGAACCATGGAGGGATATCCGTTATTTGAAAAAACAAAATATGCGGTATTGTTGGCGCGAGAAATATTTGTATCGGCGAATATTAAACATTTTAATGTTTTGTCATATCAAATAATGCCCGATCATGTGCACCTATTAACATGTAAATGCGAGCGCACCTTTGAGAAGGTACGCTCGGGAACGGGGGAACCGTGTTTTTTAAACCACAACCGTACGCCCACCCCCGAGCGTACGTTCTCCAACGTGCGCTCGCGTCCCACAAAAATTTATACAATATCCGACCTCATGCAATCCATTAAGGGCAATTTTTCACGCAAAATCCATAACGGCAACATTTGGCAACGCCGGTTCTATCACCGCATTATCAACACAGATGAATATTTGGCCGCGGTCATTGATTATATAAAAAATAACTCCATCAAAGAAAATCTGCCGAAAAAATTCCAACAAAGGCCGTATCAATATTTTGATTGGTCAAGAGTCTATGCTTTATTTTAAAACCTTGAAGCTCTTTCGGCCGTTTTTTGGTATAATGGAAACATGAAAGAAGATTTTAAAAATCAATATCCCAAAGTAGGCGTTGGCGTCATGGTCATCAAAGACGGCAAGGTGCTTTTGGGTAAGCGTCGGGGAGCACATGGTGAAGGTGAATACGCCTGGCCAGGCGGGCATTTGGAATATATGGAGTCTATTATTGAATGTGCCAGGCGTGAAGTGAGAGAGGAAACAGGCATGGAAATAAAAAATGTGCGTTTTCTGCGTTTACTGAATTTAAAAGATTATAAACCAAAACATTACATTGATATTGGCATGATCGCTGACTGGGAAAGCGGGAAACCAAAAGTGAGGGAACCTGATCGCACCGAATCATGGGCCTGGTATGACCTGGATAATTTGCCCCAGCCGCTTTTTGGCACTATCGCCTCTAACATAGAGGCTTACAAAACAGGCAGAAACTTTTTTGATGTTTAACTATGCCCACTAAAGCAAAGTCTACTATGCAACCAATTCTCATCGCTCCTTGCGGCATGAACTGCGCCATTTGCAGTGGCTATCTTGCTTATTCTCATCATCTCAAAAAAGTCAGAGGCAAAATTCATTACTGCACAGGCTGTCGCGCCAGAAACAAGCAGTGCGCTTTTTTGAAAGGTCGCTGTAAAAACAAAAAATTATTAAACAACAAGATTAAATACTGCTTTGAATGCCATTATTTCCCTTGCCACTCTCTAAAAGCGATTGATGAGCGCTATCGCAACCGTTATCACGTGAGTATGATAGAAAATCTTTTATTTATTAAGAAAAATGGAGTGAAAAAATTTTTGGCCAAAGAGTATAAGCAATGGAAATGTAAAAAATGCGGGGATATTATCTGCTGCCATAACAACAAATGCTATCATTGTGATAAAATAAAAAGTTGGAAAGGATAAAAAATTATTTATACATCACTAAGCGCACCTTTTCCAAGGTGCGGTTTGGTTATTTACATCTTAAGCATTTTGTAGTATAATAACAGCGATATGGCAAACAAAAACAACAGGAATAAAATACTGAAAGTAGTTATTCCAGCGGCTGGTTACGGCACACGCTTTTTGCCCGCCACTAAAGCCCAACCCAAAGAAATGCTGCCGATTGTTGATAAACCAATTATTCAGTATGTGGTGGAAGAGGCAGTCGCCTCCGGTATTAAAGATGTAATTCTGGTGACTGGCTGGCAAAAACGTTCTATTGAAGACCACTTTGATTATCCTTTTGAACTAGAAAAATTTTTAGAAGAGTCTGGCAAAACTCAGCAACTAAAAGAAGTCCGTCATATTGCCGAAATGGCTAATTTTATTTATTTAAGACAAAAGGGGGCTTATGGTAATGCCACGCCAGTTCTCTGCGCCAAACATATCATTGGCCAGGAGCCTTTTGCCGTGCTCTGGGGCGATGAGTTTATTTATGCTAAACCGCCAAGGCTTAAGCAAATGATCGCTGTTTTTAAAAAGTATAGATGCCCAGTTGTCAGCGCTGTCAGAATAAAGGATAAAAAGGAAGTTTCCCGCTATGGCATTGCTAAGGTTAAAACAATTGCCAAAGGCGTTTTCCAAATATTAAAGATAGTGGAAAAGCCGCAGCCGGAAAAAGCGCCTTCTAACCTAGCCGCTCATGGCGGTTATATTTTCACGCCGGAAATATTCTATTATTTGGAAAAAATCAAGCCAGGCAAGGGAGGGGAATTTTGGCTAGTCGATGCAATTAACGCCTATATAAAGAAAAAACCTGTTTACGCCTGCGAAATCAAAAACAGTAAATATTACGACACTGGCAATAAATTAGAGTATCTCAAAGCTAACATTGACTTTGCTCTGATGCGAAAAGAGTATCGTCACGATTTATTGAATTATCTTAAAGAATTAAAATAATACAAATGCCTGACGTAAAAATAAAAAGGTCTAAAGGTTTTATCCCCGTTTTAGCTATTGTGATTATCGGCGTAATCGTCTTGGCTATTGCCGGGATAATTATTATTTTTGTAATAAAGGGAACGTCAAAACCTCCTCCCGATCCGGTCAAGCTGACAATGTGGGGCATTTGGGATAATAAATCAGACCTCTCCGGCATTATTAGTGCCTATAAAAATCAGCATCCCTATGTCAGCATTACCTACAAGAAATATCGCTTTGGCGAATATGAGGAAGCCTTATTAAACGCCTGGGCTAGACATGAAGGTCCTGACATCTATGCCCTACCCAACACCTGGCTCGCGAAGTATAAAGAAGATTTCCTCGCTCCCATGCCAAAAACAACTGTTATGGCTTACTATCGTAAAGTTAAAACTTTGGGCATCAAAGAAGAGACAAAAATTGAATATAAATCACAAAACACAATCAATCTAAATTATTTAAAAAGCAATTTTGTTGATACTGTCTACAATGACGTGATAATAAACAAAAATGTTTATGGTTTGCCGCTTGGCATGGACACCCTGGTACTTTTTTATAACAAAGACCTGCTTGACGCGGCTCATCTTCCCCAGCCGCCAGCCACCTGGCAGGAGTTTGTCAATAATGTCACAAAACTCACTGTTTTGGATGAAGCAGATAATGTTATTCAATCTGGCACAGCCCTGGGGACGGCTAAGAACATTCCGCATGCCATTGACATCCTCTCTCTTATTATGATGCAATACGGGGTTGAAATGACCACGGGCCGATCAGTCACTTTCAGCGGTTCTGCCGGCTTAGAGGCTCTGAATTTTTATTCCTATTTCGCCAACCCGAGCAAGGAAGTCTATTGCTGGAACGAGGAAATGCCTGACGCGCTTGACAGCTTCGCCAGCGGCAAGGTCGCCTTTTTCTTTGGTTATCCTTATGAAATTCCTGATATTAAGCAAAGAGGCCCGCGTTTAAATTATGGCATTGCTTCATTCCCTCAAATAAACCCGCAATTGGAATCAAATTACGCTGACTACTGGGTCCAGGTCGTCTCAAATAATTCAGGTCACAAGAATGAAGCTTGGGATTTTATCTTATACGCTTCCCGCGCTGGCAATGTTGAGCGCTATCTCAAGGCAACGGGTAAAGCCAGCGTGTTAAGAAGTATCATCAAAACACAAATGAAAGACCCCTACACTGACCTGTACATATTTGCTAAGCAGGCTCTAAACGCAAAAAATTGGTATCGCGGCCAAGACCCGCAAAAAGCTGAAGAATATTTCAATGAAATGATTACCAATGTTGTGAGCGGCACGATGACAGCGAATGAAGCTATCAAAACAGCCGCCAAAAGAATTCAAACCACTTATTAAATAAAATAATGAAAAATTTTTTAAAAAATCCGTTTTTTCTCTTTGCCTCTGGTTTTTGTGTTATTTTATTAATATTTTCAGTTTACCCAGCCGTCAAAATAACAATAGCTGAATCAGTTCCATCAGATAAGGCAATAAAATGTTTTAAAAACAGTGATTATGAAGATGAAAATTGTATCCAGGCATTTATTGATGACTGTAGAGCTAACGTCGAAAACAATAATGGCAAATATTCAGAAAGACCTAAAAACCTTGTGATCCCAGCTTGTGATCAAACTCCAGATACTACAAAAAATATTGTATATGATGATAAAAAAGGCCCACAGCAATTTGATGAATATTGCTATCCGGTCCGGTCCTGCGGCTTAAATGATTTTGTCCAGCTTTTTGTCAATCTAGCTAAATGGGGCTGGTGGGTGCTGCCTGCTTTGGCGTTATTAATGTTTGTCTGGGGCGGCTTTCTGTTATTAAGCTCCGGCGGCAACCAGGAGCGCATCCAGCAGGGCAAAAAAATGCTCGTCTCCGTCCTAGTTGGCGGATTGATTATTATCCTGCTTGCCTGGGTGATTGTCAGTTTGGTGGTTTATATGCTAAAAGGTGAGGCTGATAATCTGATATTCGGCAAACCATGGTTTGGCTCTGGCGGCCAAGTTAGTGCAAACACAGGCTGCTGCATTACCAAGTACTTATGCTACGAAGGAAAAACAGAGGAATGGTGCTTAGACAGACCTGATGATGAGAGTTGGAAAAGAACCAAGCCTTGTCTCCAAAATGTCGAAGGCGCGCCTTATACTATTTGCAAAAATAAAAGTGCCAACGTCTGCTGTGTACCGGAAGATCCCAATAGCTCCAGTTGTGAACTGCCAAGCGGTTCCGAAGGATGCTCTGGTTATCCTGGCACTAAATTAGTTAACAAAGCCTGCGCGCTTATCCTGCAATGCTTACCATCACCAGGGCTGCCAGACGAACTGTATTGTTGTGTCTCTGATAGTGGTGATTGCGACGAGGTCGGGGAGCTCACCCCATGCCCAGATCCAGTTAATCAAACAAAGGAATCAAAACGATGTAGTCTTTATGGCCAATGTTTAGGCTGTTGCTATAATGGCACTGATTATTGCGAAGACTATGTGATGCAAAGCGATTGCTCTAACAGCTGGGCTCAGGGACAGAAATGCACACCAGCGAATTGTGGACAGACTTGTTGTAGTGATACTCCATGTAAAAAAGGTGAGATTGTTGACCTAGCTTCATGCGGAGCTATATTCCGAAGCCCCGAACCTTCGGGCGAATGCTCTTATAATCAATTGAATATGGGTTGTTGTAATTTTGGAGGTGGTAATTGTAGAGAAGATGTTAATTCCTACTATTGCATACAGTCAGGTGGAGTTGATGCAATAGGAGAAACTTGCGCTGATGCAAATATTGGTTGTACTAATATTTCAACTTGTTCTTAATCATTATTTTAATTATAACTATGTCTACCATTTTAAAAAAAATTTTATCTCTCTCTATCATTCTTTTTCTTGCTGTCATTCTTCTTAAATTCTCCTCTCCCGCTGCCCAAGCTGACGTCACACTGCCCGATCCGCTCAATCTACAGGGTAAGGACTTAACAGAGGTCATCCTGCGCATTCTGCAAGTCTCTCTGGGCTTTGTCGGGATTGTGGCTTTGCTTATGTTTATCATCGGCGGTTTTGAATTCTTGATGTCAGGCGGCAACCAAAATCTAATCAAAAAGGGGAAGGATACATTGGTTTGGGCTTCAATCGGTATTGTGGTGATACTTTTAAGCTATTCCATTCTGAAATTCATCTTTGAACGCATTGTCAATGTTTCTAAGTGAAACTCCACGGCTTTACAGCCTTAGCTCCTCCTGATTCTTCGGCGAAAAACCCGCCGAAGCAGAAGTTCTAGTATCCGCCTTCGGCCCCGTCCTCCGTAGCAGTGCTGCGGCGGAGGGTGACCAAGGCCACGGCGGATACCCCCGCATTCATCTATGCCCGTAGCTTTCTGCGCAGGCGGGTAAATAACTTGACAATCTTTGGCAATTGCTGTATAATGGGGGTGAAAAATGAAGAGCCTGTAAATGTGTCAATATACTAATTAATTTAATACCAGGAGGGGTTTGGAAAGGGGGTGAGTTAAATGAAAAAAATAGCAACTGGTTTACTCGCTTTAGCAGTTCTGGTCCTGCCTGTCGTCGCTTCAGCACAAGTCAACATTGACGCAACAAAAGGAGCAACTTTCGGTTTGGGCACGGCTGATCTGGCTTCCACTGTGATTAAAGTTGTGCAATGGGTTTTAGGCTTCTTGGGCTTAATCGCTGTTATCATGATTCTTTATGGTGGCTTCATGTGGATGACTGCTGGTGGCAACGAGGAAAAAGTGGCATCAGCTAAAAAGATTATTTCCGCTGCTGTCATTGGTTTAATAGTTGTGTTGCTGGCTTGGGCCATCGTCATCTTCGTCGTGCAGACAACCAGTAATGTTACTACATAATTTTAGTTAACATATATACTCACCCCCCACCTTTAAAAAGGTGGGGGGTTTGTTATAATTAGCATAGTCTATGTTTTCAAACCGAGCTTTATTCAAATTAAATAATTATATCAAGAGGAGAAGCTTTTTATTGCTTCTTATTTTTATTATTATTTATATCTTAACATTTATCACTTTATGCCTGGTTAAGTACAAAACTTTTGCTTATAACGGCATTGACCTGGCTATTTATAACCAGGTTTTTTATAATTCCAGTTTAGGCGATTTATTCAGATTTACCATTCACCCTCATTTATATCTTGGTGATCATTTTGAACCATTCATTTTAATCTTACTGCCATTTTATTTTATCCTGCGCTCCCCAGTTATACTTTTAATTCTGCAAACAGTTTCTATCGGACTCTGTGCCTGGCCGATTTATTTAATAACAAAAAATAAACTGGGTGTCAGCTTGGCCTTGCTCTTTAGTCTAATTTTTCTATTAAATCCTTTTATCCAAAATGCAAATATTTTTGAATTTCATATTCTGCCATTCGCTATTTTGTTTTTACTCTTTACATTTTATTTTTACCAGAAAAATATTTTTCTATTATTCTTCATTTTCTCTTTTCTATCTTTATTAATCCGCGAGGATGTTTCATTGATCATTCTGATGTTTGGCATTCTGTCCCTATTTGATAAAAGGTCAATAAAATGGATTTTTACGCCAATTGTTTTAGGAGGAATATGGCTTATTATTTCTTATCAACTTATTTCATTTTTTAATCCCGATAATAATTATAAATTCTTGGCTTACTATTCATGGCTTGGCAGCACACCCAATGAAATGATAAAAAATATTGTTGCGCATCCACTGTTAATTATTCAACATCTGTTCACTCTGCAAAATTTAATTCTAATTTTAGCTTTCCTTATCCCCTTCGCCTTTTTGCCAATCTTTGCCTTGGGATATTTAATCCCCGCCTTCCTTGTTGCCTTACAATTGTTTCTTTCTGGGTTTGGTGATTTGATTTTTAAAACCCACTATCACAGCCTGATCACGCCATTTCTTTTTATTGCCAGTATTTATGGTTTTCATTATCTAACAAAATCGAACAAAATCTCTGGATTAAAAAATTATATTCTCAAGCAAAAAACAATTTTTATAATATTTTTTGTTATTAGCATCATTTATTCCAGTCTTACCCTTGGCCCCTTTTTACCGATGCTGGCTAAAATATGGTCCTACCCCGCCCAATTGGATGAGAACCAATTAAAGCATGAATTTTCAGCTGAAGTAAGCCAAAATATTCCGGTAGCGGCCGGATTTCAGTTTTTGCCTACTTTGTCTAGTCGCACTCATTTATATTCTTTGCACTACGCTTTTTTGGGCAAAAAACAGTATTCGCCAGAAGATTATAATTTACCTGAAGATACACAGGAAATGTTATTTGATTTTAATGATTTTATAATATATCAAATTCAATCACAAAACATAAAAATTTATGAAGAGCAATATAGTACAGGCGATGAAAGAATCAGAGACATTATCAAAAATGGAAATTTCGGATTGGCAAAAATTGTTGACAACTACGCATTGTTTGAAAAAGATGTGTCTAATGATGTAAGATTGTACGAAATTTCCCAAACAATTGACCCAAGGATTGAGGAATTTAATAAAGACTTAGATGGAAAAATTTTGTTTATCGGCTGGCGCAAATTACCAGTGGATGAATCAGTAAATCAAATTGGCGATTCAAATTACCAGATTTTGCCTATTTCTTTTTCATGGCAGGCATTAACCCAATTAAATGAAAATTATCAGCTTCTGTTTGAGCTAGCTGATAAAAATGGAAATATTGTTTATCGAAAATTATACCCCATTGCTTATGGATTGTACCCGACCAGCCGATGGTCTACTGATGATATCGTCAATACAAATTATTGGTTTCTCATTCCCCAGCCTCTGAATATTACTGATTATAATCCTCAGTTCAGTTTAGTGACATTAAATGGATATATGAGTTTAGATAGCACTGGTTCAGTCGTCATGAAATTGAAAGCCGTGGATATCCTTGATGAAAAACTAAAATAAACCAATAAACGCACAGATAAACTGTGCGTTTGGGAGGATGGCAGTGTAACAGGAAGGAATTCCTCTGCATCCCAATGCAGAGCTTGCCTCTGCGTTGGAATAGCATAACTTATTATAAAACTCTATAAATCCTAACCTCGTTATTGTTAAAAACCTCCTGAAGATAATTCTTTCCAGTTGGCTGATAATCACCTGTTTCTTTCTCTTTCTCACTATAATACAAATAACTGATATTATTTTCCTTTAAAAAATCATATTTTTCTTCATCATTTTGATTATTTTTGAAAAACAGATTAATTATCTCCAGCTTTTTTTGTAAATCAATCGTCTGCGGACCATGGCCGATATAAACTATTCTGCCAGTATAAGCTGGGATATAATTTCCCATATAATAACTTGAGATAATTATTTCATTTATTAAAACGTTGTTTTTTATCCAGTTAAATGACTCTGTTTGACCCTTGGTTAAATAATAAGGCAGTGTTTTCTTGGTTGAATATAAATAGAAATCCTGGCTTAAAATCTGAAGATTGGTTAAGGGCAAAAAGACAATTGAACCGATAACCAGCAATATGGGCAGGTTGTTTATTATTTTCTTGCCTTGGAATCTCTGTTTCTTAAAATAATCTAAAATATAAAAAATTCCTAAGCCGGCAAAAATAGCCAGCGGGATGTGCAAGCCTTCTGACATCCTTCTTTGAAAATCCAATGGTATATAAATCAAAAAAATAGAGGTAATCAGCCAAATGAACAGAAAAAATTCCTTTCTTTGAAAATTTCTAAATAATTTAATTACTGCAATCAAAGCAAGAATCCAGAGAAAACCATAGCCAATTAAATACATCCAGAAGCTTGGGGATGGCAATATATTTTGCGCTGACCAATTCCTAATTACCCAGTCAGTTTTTGCCATCCAAAATAAATAAAAAATTGAAGGTAATGAAATTGCTATCAATATAAAATAATGCTTTATGTATGACCATATTATTTTGCCTGATATAAGGAATTCTGTCAGTATATAAATGCCTATCACCAAGTAAATAGTTGGTGCATTGAATGGATGAAACCAAAACAGCAATAAACAAGCCAAACCTGAAAAAATACTATAAATTATTTTATTGTTATCAAAAGCCAACAACATTAATAAAAAGGCAAGAATAACTAATGTCAAGGAAGCTATAATATGTGGTGTATGATACAAAGTTAAAAGTGTAATACTTTCCGGCACCCAAATATCAGTCGGGTGTTCGATTATATTTTTCACATCAAAAAGAAATGGATTAAAAAATAATCCTAAACCTGATGAGAACAAAATTATTAACAAAAAAATATTTTTTTTAAGAACATTTTTAAATAAATAATGCAGAAAGATATACACGACAACAATGAATATTATTATCCAGATTGAACGGGCAATATTAAGCGCCAACAAATTAGACAAATTAAAAATTTTTGCCAGCCAACCAATAGAAAGCCACAAGGGATTAGTATATATCCGATGCTGTGGTTCGGCTGTATATAAATTTATAAAAATATTGTGTCCCTGCTTTGTCTGCTCAATCATCGAAAGCCAGACATTGGTGTCGCCTGGCGTTAAATGATGAATCCCCGCGTATGTGCTATCTGGTGGCTTGGTTAACCAGCCATAAAGGTAGGGGGCGGCTGTAATGATAACAGTAATTAAACTAATTATTATAAGAAATAACCACTCCCGACGTGTTATAGATTTTATCAGATTTTTCATAGCTTTAGATTATCGATTTAATTTCATTATACCATATTTAAAACAACTTAATGTTAAAGAATTTATTAAAAAATAATTATCTCATAATATTAATACTCCTTGCTGTTATTGTTAAAGAGCTGATATTCGTCGTGGTTATTCCTCTCTGGCAGAATCATGACGAATTAGAGCATTTCGCCTACACAGCTTATCTGGCTGAGGAGAAAAAAATACCTGTTTATCAAGGCAGATTCGAAAACCATATGGATCTCACTGTCTCGGAAGAAATAAAAAAAGCTGACGAGCTGTTGGAAAATAATAAAATAAGTTCAGCTGTTTTTATGAAAAGTCAGCTTATACACCAGGATTTTAGCCGCGCTTTATCCAGCCAACAGGTAAAATCAGAGCTTAGCAATCTCAACAGGAAAATCAATGGTCAGGAATATAAAAATGCCGCTGTCCTTTACTCACCGCTATATTACGCCCTAGAAGCTATCCCCTACTTCATTTTCTATAAAGACACTATAATAGCCAGAGCTTTTGCCATGAGAATTTTTGGCATTATTTTTCTACTCATTACTGTAATTTTCTCTTATAAAATGGCTCGGCATATTCTTAAAAGTAAATTAGGTGCTGCCACTGTAGCTGTGCTCATTGGGTTTTTGCCAAGATTTTCTTATACCTCGGCTGGTATAAATAACGACGCTCTACTCATCACCCTTAGCACCATATTCCTCTATCTTATTATCAAATACCTTTCTGATAAAATTACATTGCAAAATTCAATCATTTTAGGCATTGTTTTTGGTTTGGGCCTGCTTTCCAAAACCCAGTTTATCATTTTTTCTCCTTTGCTTGCCGGACTTTACATTTACAAATTTATCAAGGAAAAAAATAATAAATATATATTACAACTGGCTCTGGTGGCATTGATTATCTTAATAATTTCTGGTTGGTGGTTTATTTTCAATTATTATCACTACCATAACTTGATGGGATTTGGAATGGAAACATATGGTGAAACAAACACAGCCAATCAACTAACCTTTGTAAAAGCCATATCTTCTATTATTCTGCGGTATTTTTATTTATTGAACAGCTATTTCTATTCATTCGGCTGCTGTGGCGAGATCTTGATGGCGCCATTTTACCAGTTAATTTTTTGCCTGACTGTTGGTTTATTTTTCTTGGGATTTTTTCTTTATTTATTCAAGCTAAAAAAAGATCAGTCAAAAACAGCTAATCGAGATGAAATGATTGTTATGTTTTCTTCATTCGTACTGCTGGAAGGTTTGTTATTTTTTCTTTTTCTCAAGGGCCTGATTATTAAAGGAAATACAAGCTTTCCCATTGATGGACGGTATTACTATCCAGTCATTTCTTGCCTAACCATACTATTTATTATCAGTTTACAAAAAATTATTCCAGATAAGTATTATAAATATACATATTTATTCTTATCAACAGGAATAATGATTTTAAGCACTGTCAGTCTTATCTATAACATCATACCGAGATTTTATCTATAATGCCAATGAATAATTCCAATAATAAATCCCGCACCTCCCAGAGGGATTTTAGACCATGCCGGAAAGATTTATTCGACACCCCTTCATCACCACAGCAAACTGTAGAATATTCGGGGAAGGTGCGGGATAAATTAATAATTTTTAGCTTGCTGGCCAGTGGCTTACTGTTGATTGTAACAGTTTTAATTATTTTTTACTTTTTTATAGGTAAAGATCAATATGACCTCCAGGGCACAAATTTGGTTGTCTTGAGAGACGTTATCCCGATAGATATGAATAAAGAAAATATTAATTTGATTGAGCAAAGATTTGTAGCAACAAATGATAATTTGGGTAGTATTTATATTGTTGTCAAAAATGAACAGCAGGAAAATTACATTGATTTAAAAATTTTCTCGCAACCAGAAAATTCAATGGTAACAGAAAAACGGGTAGCTGTTCCCGTTTCTGATTCTTATCAAAATATATATTGGCCATTCAATCCAATTAATAATTCAAAAGAAAAAAAATATTCTGTAATAATTGATCCCCTTGAATCAAAGAATCTCCAGTTCTTCAAAATCAATAAAGACAGGTATCCTGACGGACAGCTGTATATAAATGGAATTGAACAAGGGGAAAGCTTAGTATTCAGCTTTCAGTACCAAAGCAATAAACTCTATAAAATTTTACTTGACAGACTACCTGTTTATAAACCGTGGTTTTTTAAATATTACTGGAGTCTCATCATCTTATTAGTCGTACATATTTTATCAATAACTATATTGGTATATTTCTTAATAAAAAATGCTGATATATATAAAATTGATTAAAAAACCCAGAAATTGATAAATGTGGAAGTCAGATCAATTATTATTTATGTAAGAAATTTTTAAACAGAAGTCAGTACTTTCTGTTTTTTATTTAACATGCTATGACTTAGGATATAATTAAAAATTATACCTAATACAAATATCCAAATTATCGATACACTCCTGTCAAGTATGGAAACGATCACGCTATTAGTTACATTTACCCCCATCCAACTAGCAAAAATTCCAATAAGTGCTTCTCTGATTACTAAACCACCTGGTGTTATTGATGTAAAGATAGAAAGAACAGCAACTGGTGTAACTAAAAAGTAAAATAAAATAGGGATATGATATCCCAAGGCGTAACCTGACGAGACCAATCTAAGCGTATACAAAATAACCGTTGCTATATCAATCAAAATAAGCTGACTCATAATTACTTTATTGGCAAATACTGTGCGAAGTCCTTCGTAAATTCTATTAAAAATCAGATGCTTAAATTTAATATTTTTTTTAACATAGATATAAACTATGAAAATTAATGGAATCAAAAAAATCAAAATATAGATAAAGAAAATATTAATCAGAAAAAGATGTGATTTGATATAAAAAATTATTAAACCTACTATTCCCAAAAAACCAAGAACAGCAAAAGTAATAACATAACTAGCGGTAATAGTAGCTAAATATGTGGAATAAGGAAAATTATACTGACGTTTCAAATATGCACCTTTAGCTATCAGACCACCTTGAAATGGTAAATAATTCCAAAAAGTATTAACTACAGATAATCCGAACCATTCTTTTTTATTTAAATGTATATTAAACTGGCTTATTAAGACTTTATTTTTAAGTCCATTATTAACAATTGTTGCTATAACAAGCAGGGAAATAATAATAAAGTTATTAATACTAACCTCTAGTATTCGCTTGATTTGATTTAAATTATTACCAATAAAGGAATAAG